>Ga0214544_1007563_pt1 | contig 18945 bp, 16 predicted proteins | sample CNSS3metaG_FD_160074 | JGI IMG/M metagenome (GOLD analysis project Ga0214544, IMG submission 160074) | Root nodule microbial communities from cowpea collected in UCLA plant growth center, Los Angeles, California, USA - CNSS3 | ecosystem: Host-associated > Plants > Roots > Nodule | place: USA... | reverse complement strand
AAACCTTTTAACTCATATGATTAGCATGCATGTAGATTTAAAATCATTATTTTCTATTCGATTAAGAAGCAAAGGACATAGATAAACAGAAACCACAACAATAATCAAAATAACAAACACATAAATTCATCTAACCTCAGAATCCAGTTAAGAAATTACAGTGGAATCAACCCTAAAAGCTTAGCCTTCCATGGCTTTGATTGAATACATGATGATATGAAGGAAAGAAAATAAAAGAAAGAATGAGAGATGTGGTGGAGACGGTATCTGCAAACACCAGAGAGTTCTAAGTGTCTCAGTTGTATATCGTCTCCCGCTCCCTTAAGTCTCTTTATATAGGCTTCAACTGGACTTTGGGCTTTATCTGTCAGTTGCTAAAATCTTTTATTTTTATTTAATTAATTAGCAACTTAATTTCTGTCCAATTTCCAATTCTGCCCCTCTTATTTAAGCATTTTTACAAAATTGACCAGAATTTGACCAGAGTTTGACCAGTTGACCAGAGTTTGACCAGTTTGACCAGAGTTTGACCAGTTGACTGCCTATCAGATGCTGACACGTGGCGTAGAGTGCACTTTCTCTCTCCAGACTAGGGTTTGCTGCGTTTAGGGTTTCATGGAGGCTTGTGGGTGCTGCAACGACGCGGCTGACGGCGCGGTGGTCAGATTTCCGGCGTGGTGGTTGCTCTGACATGGCTTAGGGTTGCTGCGTTTTGCCCTTCTGTTTTGCATTTTCCAGCATTTTCCAGCAAGTACACGAGGATGATGGTTGCAGCATTGTTGCTGCTGCACGGTGGTTGACGGAGAAGATGATCGCGACGGATGGTGGCACCGCTGGATGGTTTGAAGTTGCAGATGCGGAGGCGAGAAGATGGACGGTGGCTGGTGGCGTGACGGAACTGCGGAGTTGTTGCGGTGGTGATGGAAGCTGCGCAATCTGTGGTGGCGCGAGTGAAGAAGATGCGCGAAACTGGTGCAGATTCGTGGTTGCTGGATGCGTGAACGGTGGTTGTCGTAGCTGCGCCGTGGTGTGCGGATTAAGCTTCGCGGTGGCGAGGTGGTGGTTCGTGTGTGGACGTCTCCGCTGATGCATCGTGGTTGCTGATTTCGACGTGCAATGGAGGTGCTGGAACGTCAATGGTGGCTGCCGGCGTTGCAGGTGAAGGTGGTGTGCATGACAGCGCTGTTGGACGCGAGAAGAAGATGGTGGCGCCGCCGCTGCTGCAGATTGGTGGTGGCCGGCGAGGAGAGGGCGGCGGCGGCTGCCATGGTGATGGAAGGAGAGGAGAAAATTAGGGTTAGGGTTTCATGAGTGAGATGGAGGAGATGATGACGTGGCAAGATCTGATTGGTTAATTTGGTGAGTGGAAGATTATGACACGTGTCAGCTTATGGTTGGCCTGATTTGAAAGGTGGGGATTGCCACATGGCATAATCTGGTTGAGTGGAGTTTAAGTGGTAGGAGGGGTGCAACTTAGTGAAAACTGGGGGTGCAGAACAGGTTTTTGTGGTCCACTTGCAGGAGGCGTGTGCAAATAAAATCTAGGGGTGCATTTAGCTCCTGATTTATTCTTTTCCAGAATTTCTTGATTTTGGACTTATTTTGTAACTTTGAATATTTCAAAATCACACTATTAATTGATCAAAAATAAATTCCAGCTGCATTAACAAACGTTAGAATATCCAATAATATTTTATGCAACTAAAATCAATTCTTACGCCACTTTTACTAAACTTACTCAATAAATCCAATAATCACAAATCTTAATTAAATCAATCTTTAAGCACAGAAAATTCAATTAAATCTCCAAATTTAAATATTAAATGAGGGCAAAAATTTGAACTCATCACGCTCAGCAGCTTGTCGGCTTCAACCTTGGCTGCTTGCCGACGTTCTTCACCAAGCTTGCGTTTTTTCTGGGATACATAACGGGCTTCTTTGTATATGGATAGTTTGTGTGATGTCACGTGGGGATCCACTCCAGGGAGGTCGGCGGCCGACTAAGCGAAAAGATCGGTGTTGTTGATAAGGATGGGTGTGATGGTGGCATGCTCGCCAGAGTTTAAGCCAGTGCCTAGGTTAATAGAGTGACCATTGGGAAGTTGTAGAGGGGAGGTGTCCTCAACTGGTTCGAGGCGAACATCCCGGCCTATTCTGGGGTCAAGATCTTCGCCAGATAGGGCTATGTTGGAGCCATGGGGTCTCTCGATATGGTTGGTTTGTTGGATTGGTAGTTGTGGTCGCAAGCTGGCCATGTAGCATTCTCGTGCCAAGCGCTGGTCGTAGTGGATGGTAAGGATGTCGCCGGATGGGGCAGGGAACTTCATGGCTAAGTGAGGGGTGGAAACGACGGCGCCAAGGGTATTGAGGGAGGGACGGCCTAGGAGGATGTTATAGGATGTTGGCGCGTCGACGATGAGGAAGCGGATTGGGATGGTTTTAGTTTGGGTTCCCTCTCAAAAGACGGTGTGGAGGTCGATGTAGCCTCGGGTGGATACCTGTTCACCGGAAAAGCCGTATATTGGCTCGCCATATGGGACCATGGCGGTGTCAGGAAGCTGAAGTTTTTGGTATGTGGCCCAGTAGAGGATATCAACAAAGCTGCCCTGATCGACAAAGACTTTCTTGACAGCGTAATTTTCGATTTCAATAGTGATGACCATGGGGTCATCTTGTTGGTGGTCGAGGCCATGGAAGTCATCATCTGTGAAAACGATAGGAGGCATACGGCGTCTGTGATGGGAATGGGTGATGTGGTTGATGGATTGTATATGGTGAAGGTGTCTTTTCCTGGCAGAAGAGGTGGAACCTCCGCTTGCGAAGCCACCAGAGATGGTGTTAATGGTGCCGCGTAAGGGAGGGTCGGCAGGGGTGATGTCGGTGCGGGCCGACTCCGGTTCTTGATTGGTGGGTTGGGCGGGGTGCTTGTCGTTACGGGAGTCATGTGGTGGATGTCTGTGATCGAATCGAGAGGAGGAGGAGGAATGGTCGTCTCTACGTATGAAGCAGCGAAAGTGGCCAGCACGGACCAGTTCTTCTATTTTATCCTGGAGTGCTTTGCATTCTTCCGTAGTGTGGCCATGCTTGCGGTGGTAGCGACAATATTTGGTCATGTCGGCGTTGGCAGGTGTAGTTGTCTTGCGTGGTGGAGGGATTAGATCGGCTTGGAGGGCTTAGATCGGCTTGGAGGGCTTCGTCGAGGATACGGGAGCGGGCTACGGTAAGGGGGGCGTATCTGGTGAAGCGAGGTTGGCAGGGTTCGCGTGGGCGGGTATCAGGTCGTGGGTTGGGATGTGGGTTAGGATGTGGGGTGGGGTTGGCGGGGGTGGCTGCATAGTCGTTGCAGAATTTGGTGTGAAGGGTTTGCATTTCCTCCATGCGGACATAATCAGCTGCACGCAACTTGAGCTCGTGCATAGAGGCAGGTGGGTGGAGGTAGACGTTATTGGCGAAGGGGCCGGGTTGTAGGGTAAGGGCCATGCATTGGAGGATCATCTCCTGATTAAGGTGTGGTGTACGAAGGGCTGCTTTACTGAAGCGATCTATGAACACTCTGAGTGGTTCGTTTTGTTCTTGTCTGATGCTTAGGAGGGATATGGTGGTAGTTTGATGTGGGCATCTGTCGGCGAAATGGGTGGAGAACATGTGGGAGAGAACGTCGAAACTGTCGATGGAGTAAGGCAAAAGGGTTGTGAACCATTCTAGGGCGGGGCCCTTAAGGGTGGTGGGGAAAGCTTTGCAAAAGACTGCATCTTGGGATATGTATAGGGCGACATTGGTGATGTAGACCTTAAGGTGTTCGTCAGGGTCAGTTTCGCCAGTATAGCGATCCAGGGTGAAAGGTTCCCACTGGGCTGGAAGTGGGGTGTTGGCGATAAAGTCAGTGAAGGGGTGACGACGCTTGGGTTGGTGGGGGGGAGCAGGTGGGGTGGGATGGGATGGTTGATCATAGCGGGGAAGGTGGAGGTTAGGTTGTGAGGGGGGATGTGGGTTGTTGGAAGATATTGTGGGTTGTATGGTGGAATATGTGTGGTGTGTAGGGTGGTGGGTATGTTGTAAGGGATCTGGGTGGTAGGGAGGGTAGCGGTAGGGGTTGGGGGTGCGGTAAGCCCCGGTTGACCAGATGGGAAGTGATGGGGATGGGTAGAGGTAACGAGTGTTTGTTGGGTGGTGGTGAAGGTGTGAGGGGTGGGGTTGTATTCACTTTCTTCCTCTGTGGGTTGGAAGGCCGGAGACTTCACAGCTTCAGAAGTTTTCTTGGCTTTTCCCTTCAGGTTGGGGTCAGCCTCGATCCTTCGCCTTAGGCGAGAGTTCTCTTGCCTCAATGCCTCCATTTCATCAGCGCTGCATTTCTTCAAATCCACGAGTTCTTGTTGCATCTTTGCTTGGCCGTCTAGGATAGCGGCCAGATCAAGGGTGATGCCAGGAGGTCTAGAGGGACCAGCATCCACTTGCTTGTTCACTCTAGCTTTGTTACGGGTGGAAACCATCTTCAGAGAAAAATGGATACTACAGGTGTTCGTCTCGTGTCCCACGGTGGGCGCCAATTGTTCCTGCATAGAACAAATAAGATGAGTTAGGCACAAGTATCACCTTACCACGTAGTCCGCTATCTCTTCAGTTGGTCTCTTCCCGGTTGATATATGTCAGCTTGAACCCGGGAGTGGTTATCTGCAGAAGGGTCTCCGAAGCTCAAGTAAGTCAAAGCTCCCAGAAAGTCAAATCATGGATTAATGAATGCGTACCTTTAATTCGTGGGGTCCATGCGTATTTATAGAGTATTAATGATGTTCGTTTGTCCAATGGGCTGGGCCTTGGTTTGGGCCCTAGCCTGGGTTATGAGTGGGCCTGGGCCTAAACCCAAGCCCCCAAGGTCCATCGAACGCGGGGACCTCCATTTTACTAAGTCTTCGAGGGCGGTCTGATTCGTTTATTTCTTGGCTTGTCGGATGTCGTCCTTGGCCGTGTACTATCCGTGTTGGCCATTTTGTTACTTTGGCCTTAATTCATTTAAATTCCAGATCATGGCGGCCCAGGTCGTGTACCTGGGTTGTCTCTGGCATGTTCGTGAGGTCTATCATTTATATGGTTAAATTGATCAGGTCCGGTATAAGTTAGATCTACTCGGCCTAGGCTGAATACTTGGCTGCTTTGATGTTTTTTTTTACTTATTTGATTGAGTTCGATTAGGTGTGGTACATATATCATGTTTAAGATCATGTAAATGCTGATAAAAGAAGAAATCTTCATATAAAAAATTGAAGGGATAGTCAAGTAAAAATTAAACTTGTCTTCTAGATTTCTTTAAAGAGTTTTTCATGTTTCTGAATTTAGAATCTTTCTTGTGCTCAACAAGGTTATGAAGTGGTTCCCAGGTGCAATAAGATTATTATTTCTAGACATGTGTTTTGGTTGGTAAATGATATATTTGTGATGATTTGTTTGAGTTAAGTACATTTATCTTGTAATAAAATATTTAGCAGTTATTCTTTGGTTATCACATATGTTGAAAGTATTGATATATCACATGCTATTATTATAATTGTTGAGAAGTTTGGTTAGAGACCATTCAAATTATAAAATTTTGAGGTTCAAAATTAATTAAATAGAGAAGTGATGATACATGTCTTTACAAATGAGTGTTTTTATGTAAAATTCATGGTATAATTCATTAAGCAACATTTTCATATGGTGTTAATGTAATGGTGCAGCGAAAGAAAAAAATGTTTTTGTTTGATATGGTAAATGTTATTCTACAAGTTCTAACTTGCCTAACATTATATTAGTCAAATTTTATATCTTGCTTACCATTTGTTGAACACAAAAGATTGTGATAAAACTTTTTATGAGTTATGAAAGAAAGGAGAACCACATTTAAAATATTTCAAAGTGTGGGGGTGTCTTGTAAAGGTTAATATACCTTTTAATGAGAAAAAAAAATCTTGGTTATATATATTATAAAGTGAATGAATATATACTTCATTGATTTGCCATCTAGTGTAATATTATTTGTGTTTCTTATATTATGGCAATATGTCCAATTTCTTGAGATGATTAAAGGATAATGTAAATTGGATATTGATTTTGGTGGCACAATATCAACTATTGGTTATGGTTATGTTATAACCTTGGATGAAGGTGTCCTATAATGGAAATATGTTAAAAAGTTGTTGTTCTATCATGATCTATTATGCAAGCATAAATTATTTCTTTTTCCAATGCATCATGACAATCATATTTTTATATTTAAAGTTTTTAGTAAAAATGTCAATGAAATTGAAAAATTGACATATGAGAATGAGAGACAAATATATTAGAAACTTAATTACTCATGATATTATCTCTCTTGACTTTGTCAAGTTAGAAAGAAATGTTCCAGATCTGCTTATCAAAAGGTTGATGCATCAACAACAAGTATTTAAGTCGTCGAGGGGAATGAGACTATAGCCCATAAATTAGTTGCAACAATGGACACCCATCTCCACATGAATGGCGATCCCATGGAATGGAGTTCAATGGGTAACAACGAAGTTGTTGTTGACTAAAGTACACCAAATAATTTGATTAAATTTTATGTCTCATTCCTATGACGAGGTGTACTATAAATTGTGACAATAATAAGGTTGAGGTATGTGCATTATTATGCTTATTTTATAAAATACCTCTTAATAAACCTAATGGTTGAGGTATGTGAATTATTTTATAAAATACCTCTTAATAAACCTAATGCTTGAGGTATGTGAATTATTTTATAAAATACCTCTTAATAAACCCAATGACAATTATTGTAGGGGTGTGAGTCACAAACCACCCTTTGAGGGTTTACCTAGTTAGTGTGATGGTGGGGCCGCCACTGTGAGACATGGGCAAGTCTCTAAGTGACACTCATGAAACAAGATACATGCACAAGCCCGTAACGTGCACCCACTGATTAGAACCTATAATGAACACCGATATTGTATGTGTTATTTACTAAAACTCGACCACAAGGGATGTAGTTCAAGACAATCAAGTCTCTGCATTTTCTCGGGTGGAAATTTATAAGCACTAGGTGTAAGGGTCAGACCCGGAAGGTTCCTTACACTGAACTACAATATTTTGTTTTAAAAGATAATATATTTTTTGTTTTTTTTTTAAATTATGTGGGGGTTTGTTAGAAATATTTTAATATAATTTAAAAAATAAAATAACTAAAATAAAAATTCTACTGTTACTCATGTTTTTATAGACCTTTAATTTATGGGTTAATGTTTTTTATGGCTAACGGCTATATTCTTATTACTATTTACTCCTTTGTCTCCTTTTGCTACCTATAAATACCACCAGGTGCATGGGGAAGAATAGAACAACACCAATAACAGAGACAACAAAGACAACAAACTCTAGAGTTTTTCTCTGAAATGTTTTTCATTTCTTCTCTATATTGTCTTTAAGACAGTGGTGTTCATAAGGTTCAGAGATCCTTCGCTGCACTCGATTGATCTGATGGGTTGTTGTATCTTGGGAGAGAAACGCATATGATAAGAAACACATATGATTGTATATTGATATATTTGTTTAGCCCTGTGCAGTAGGGGCGTTTTCTCTCTAAGGATAGCGCTATGCGTGCCTCAACCTAGGATATTTCTACTCCTTACCTTTTATCTTTTATTTATTATTGTTATTATAATTGTTGATCTCTGATTAAAATTCATTGTTTTATATATTGTCTTAGTATTATTATTGATTTAATAATTATTATTATATTATTTCATATTTATATTATTATTAATATTATTTGAGTAATCATTTTCTAACAATTGATACTATGCATTCTAGCCCCTGACGTGAATTGTGCGAGAGAAAAGGCTTCATAATAGTCCAAAGGAGATAATAGTCCAAAGGAGAAATGCAAGCACAAAAATATTCTAATTCTTTCATTTGAATACAACCACAGTTTCTGAATATTGTATCCACTCAAATCAAATATTGACTATGTATAAATTGTTCCATAAAATGCTCCATAAAATGCTACAAACAAGTACCTAATTGCACTAGCATCATGACTTGCTAGGCATTACCAATAAAGTCTGTGACAATATGAAAAAAAGTCTGCAACAATAAGAAAATATGTTCTCAACCAATTGCAAATACAAGCAATGTATATAATCATGACAAAGTCCTTATTTTTTCCCACTTTTCTTGAGCTTAGCACCACTAAAATTTCCTTTTTGTGGTGTCTTTGCTTTCAACTCATTCAATTCTGTAAAAAGAACATAATTAAGAATAAATAGGCTTATACCATCTTGAAAATCAAATTGAATGTATTGTATTAATTATTATTGAAAGAAAAACAATACTTTAACCTTCAGAACTGATTCAATTGGATAACTTTCTTCAAGGCTTGGATTCACTAGTTTGTGAATACCTTTTAAAGGATTACCCTGTGAATTAACACAAACTAAAATCAACACAAAAATTTGTCTGTTTAAATATTCTTGACTTAACCCCTAACACACATAAAGTAATATATTCAATACACACATCAAACAATATATTCAATCTCAATCTCAACAGGAAAATACACTAAAAACTGAACAATACAAGAAGGGAAAATGATTAAATATATATGAATCATGTCTTGAAGTATGAAAAATACATGCAAAGGAAAATGATTAACTAAGAAATGAATAAATGAATAATAAGGGAAGGGGAAAACATGCAAAAACAAGTATTACTACCATATGTAAAGAAACAAATAAAAAATTACCATATTAGGAGACATAGTGGGAGGATGCTCGGGCATATTTAAATCTTTTAAAACTTTGGCCTTCTTTGCTTTAGATTCTTTCGATTTACTATAAAATTTATAAAATGATAATTAACATCAATTTTAAAAATTCATTAACAAACTAAAAACACAACTAATTGATGTTAGATGTGATGAATTTACCTTTCAACATGTTTCCTTTGAGCTTTTTCCTCCTTCCGCTTTTTCTTCCTATGAGAGTTAATTTTGTCCTAAATTTGAAGAGAAAAAAAATGAAACAAATTTACAAGGATGCATATATTTACAATAAGCGAACAAACAATGACCTAAAATGATGTTGAATAAAACCATACCTTCATATCTCTTTCATTTATATTTGGATTCCACATGCTAGAAAATTTTGGAATTGCTATTGTTGGAAAGCATGTCTGCAGCTGAGCCAAAAATGTTTTAAAAGCAATAAACATTTCAGTTTTGATGGCTTCCACTTGTTCTTGTAATTTTACTTGCATCTCCTCTTGTATCTCTACTCTAGCATTCCTTTTTACTTCATCTATTATTTTTTGGATTTCAATTGTAGACTTAGTTCCCCATAAATCTATAGGTGCAACCCCTTTTCGATATGTGTGTACAAAGCCAGGTCTCTCTTTACCCAAGACTTGGGAAAATAAATCATCCTGAGTTGTGCTTTCCTCTACTTCAGGGTGTAAAGTAATGGCCTCCTCAAGCTCTGACTGAAAATCAAAGCACATCTACTTAATTTGAAAGAATTATAAGTGTCAAACAAAATTAAGTATAAATGATAGAGATGTTCATACAAAAATTCTACTTGTTCCATCCTTTGTCTTATTTCCATTCTTTGACTTATGTGTCAAAAGGAACATTTCTACACGGGAGGGCTCTTTAGCATCAACATTCTTCATCCTCTATTAAAATTAAAATATGTAAGATTAGTTCAACCAATTTTCCTACAAAAGCACAAGAAAAATTGTCCTTAACTAGTTTTCTTACCTCTTCTTCACGAATTTCTGCAAAAGTTTTTGATCCAGTGGTATGGACAAATGTATACTTTGCTCTGCTAATTTTATTCTTCTCACTATGTTCCTTTAAAATAAAAACACTACATTAGCAAAGGAAAAATTTAATCACAAAGTAAGAAAGTAACCCAACCAAAAGGTAGGAAAAAAGATCAAATATGTACAATTCAACCTCTAATTAATATGAAAATTAACATCCAATACCAACAAACAGAACAAAATAGCACCTCTATCACATAAGGAGGAAATAACATAGCTAAAAATAAACTATAAATTACTATTACCTTAGCCATGTTAGATTTCATTGTTCAACTGGAATAATGGATGGTCGATTCTTTAAATTGTACTCTTCCTTCATGTTTGGCTTGAAGAACTTCTTTTTCAAGTGACATTTATGAGTCCTCCAACTTGAACCAATACTTTGCAAGACCCATTTTTTACCACGTTCTTCTATATCAAACTTTGACTACACCAAAACATATTTGAATTAACATTAATATCAATTCAGAAATAACTTATGTGTTCAAAATAAAACCATAAAGTCATTCCAAATGGAAATAAACAACATTCAAAAAGTCCAAAGTCCAAAGTCCAAACCTTGTTTTGACTATCCCACAAAGTCACAAGAATGGATTTCGTCTAATTAACATTTCAACATTTCAACATGGTTACACCATTGTCCCATCATTAACCAAAATGAAGAAGTATTCCAGACATTGCTTGTAGTAAGGTTTTCTTAAATTTAAAGGTAGATGCCATTTCACATTCATTAAGCAGACGATACTCATACTAAAAAACAAGTAAACAAAGTATCTTATGAGAAACATACTCATCACTGGTAGAGAAACATTCATTTTTGAAGGAAATTAATGAAATACATTGTCATGCACCAAACAATTAATAAAGATTTTGAAAACTTGTTGGCACTTCGATTGTCACATGTAATTCAAAAATCATGAAATTTCAATACAAAGGCAGATTTAAATCTAAGTGGCCCCTGTAAAGAATTGGCTTCCGACAAAATGCAAGGACCTCATTTGATGTATAACACAAATCTTACCCAATAAGAAATGACTTCAGCTATTGTCCCTACTGCAATATCTAAATATAAAGATGTCACTATGGTGATATCCAAATATTATATGTTGTCAATTTATAAAAAAGATAATATCATAAATATCACCGATTGAAGATTTAAATATTTTAAAAATATTTTCAATATACAGTTACGAAAGAAAAAAAATGTTGTAAAGAATGATGTGGCATTATCATAACTTCTAATGAGTTTGATTATAAATTAAATGACTTTTCAAAGATTTACTTGACCTTTCACAATTTTTATGTATGTATTACTTATAAACTGTCATAGTCCCAAATTCCACTTTAATTTTTGCTGTTATAAGCATTTAACTCCCATTAAGTAAAACCACACATTTATAGCTAGAGTGATGATTTGTAGTAATTTAACAACCATCAGAAAATTTGTGAAGCTTCTATACACAAATTATATTTTGTAGCAGTTTTACTTCATTAGATCGAAGACACGTTTAATCACTCATCTGCAGAGTATCAAAATAGAACTAAAATACATTTGTAATGTAAGGAACCTAACTCATACAGTTTCTACACAAAAGGGCCTAAATGTAAAGATAATATAAGAAGGCACCTTATCTTGTTTGATATACAGAGAGAGGAATGAAGTTACCATAATCTTGAAGAAGAACATACTACAGAGGTGAGGGGAAACTTTAGCAAGAATCAAAATATACATAATACATACAGAACAAGATGTGTCAAACTTTATAAAATAAAAGAATTACTCGTATTTGAATCTTGAAACAAATAAAGCAAGTATGAGTTGCTTTGTCTTTATCATAAAAAATAAATAATGTTATCTTATCTTGAAACTGATCCAAAAACAGTGACAAATTTGTATAACTCTTTACACTAATATATTGACATTAACGTTCAATCTTGGTCCAAAATCAATTCAGAAATAAATAGATAGCATATATCAATGATGAGAAAAAAATGATACCTTGACTGTTTGCCACATATCCTCCCAATTATTTTTCAACTCTCTCCAAGTTGTGTATGTCAAAGGAGCAATGTGTGCATTCCTAGCCAATGTTCCCAAATAAGAGCTCAAGGCAGCCCTATATTGACCAATAGGTTGGCCAAGAATATTTAGTCTAACTTGATGCGATCTTCATGACTCAAACCATGAGTCTTAAGACACTTTGTTGAACCCCTTTTCTTCTTGATAACAAGACCTGTTTTTATAAATGACAAAAGAATAATATTGTTTTTGTATTTTTTTCTAAAGAATATATATTATCAAGTACTTTACACTTACTATCATCGTTAATCAAATAGGGTGCCAAGGGTGTTAGGCAAGGACTTGATGTTGTCTCCTCTAGCTCATTAAGAATTTCAGTCATTGATCCACTTGGCCATGAAGCCTTATGCTTCTTGGTGTATGTTTGAACTTCTTGATAATTAAGGTTATCTTCCATTGAGCTGGTAGCCCATGAAACTTTACCTCTTGCCCTTATTGTACCACTGTAAAAAATTAAAAACATAAGCAATTTAAATAGTGAACTCAATCATCAAGTGACTCTTATCTAGGTTCTTCTCTTGTTTCTTCATCATCTGTTAAACTTGCATCAATGGTTGTTCTAGGTACATCATCCCTAAACCAAATATTTTCATCTTCATTAACCGTAAATTGAACAAACATTGAACTTCTTAATTGATCATCTAAGTGCTTTTCCACATCTTCATTCTCTAGATCACCATATATATCAAACAAATCTTTAGGGGTGGTGTTAGTAACAACATGCCAATGATCATTTGGGTTTTTTGTATAGTACACTTGCATTACTTGAGATGCAAATACAAAAGGATCATTTTCATATATCAACCTTGGAAAATTTATGAGTACCAATCCAAAACCATCTTGTTTAATTTGAAACCAATGACATTTGAACAACACAAACTTGAAATGTCCATAGTAATCCAATTCAATTATATCTTTCAAAACTCTATAGTAGGTAACATTTTCTACCAACGGATTTTCATCTTTCTTGCTTCTAAACTTGACTGTAGATGAAACAACCATAACCCCTGAATTTTGTGTTTTTCTTTCATGACTTTCAATGACAAACTTGTAGCCATTTATTGCATATGCAGAAAATCTTCTCGCAACTGTATTTGGCCCTTTAGACAACCATTTAACATCTTCACTAACATATAAATTCCTTACTCGATCTTCAAACCATTCATGAAAAGTAAGACATTGATCTTTAGCCTTATTCCATTTTCTTGTTGAACCTTGACGATTGTGACTGAAAACAAATTCTTCATGTTGCCTACAGAAAAAAAATTGAATATGCTATATATGTTAAGTAAACTATAATAAAGTGTAGTAATAATATGTATTCTTGAGTATGCATATCTTCTTACTTGAGAAATGGTTTGATAGCTTCAGAATTGAATAACACATATCGATGAGCTTGCACCCATGTAAGAGGATCCAAACTTGTCATGACTCCATCTCCTATAGGACCATCTAAACTCCTTGCTGGTTTATTGAATTTTGTTTGGATATCGTTATCTAAGTACCTTGAACAAAATGTCAAACATTCATCTGCTATATACCCTACTGCAATAGAACCCACTGGATAACGTCTATTACGCACATAGTTCTTTAACTTAAGAAGAAACTTATAAGCATAAAAGTATAAAACTTAAGTACAAATTAAGAAGAAACCTACTAAAGGACAAAAATATAAATCAAATTACTTCTCAATTGGATACATCCAACGGTAATGCACGGTCCTGCAATTCTAGCTTCGTATGCTAAATGTATTGATAGATAAACCATTATAACAAAAAAAGATGGAGGGAAAATTCTTTTCCATTCGTAAAGAATCAATGTAATTTCAACATCCAAACATTCAAATAATTCAATATTGATAACTTTGGAGCATAAAATATTGAAGAATGAGCTTAACTTAATTAAAACTCTTCCAACTTCTTTTGGTAAAACTCTTCGTACTGCTATTTTAAGTAAGTCTTGCATCAGAATACGAAAATCATGACTTTTAAGCCCAAGAAGTTTTTGCTGCTCAAGTTGAACACAATTAGAAATATTAGACCCATAATTTTCTGGAAGCTTCACTCATTTCAAAATGCCACAAAAGATATCCTTTTCTTTTTATGAAAGAGTAAATCGTGCAGGTGGTAACAAATATTTATTTGGTTCTATTTCTATTGGGTGAATGTCCTACCTTATACCCATCTTTACCAAGTTAAGGCAAGCTTTGATATGATCCTTTGATTTTCCATCTACATTCAATAGTGTTCCAATTACATTTTCACAAATGTTCTTTTCGATGTGCATTACATCGAGATTGTGACGGTGCAAATTAGTATCCCAATATGGCAACTCAAATAATATACTTTTTTTTTCCATAGATCAACATTATTTCTTTTCCTCTTTTGAGGGTTTCCAAATAAATTTTCTCTCTTTCGCCAATTTTTTCCAATATAGTAGAACCTAATAATGGAATCGGAGCAACTTTAAATTCTTCATAGCCATCAAAACACTTCTTATTTTTCCGCCATTTATGATTGGAGTCCAAAAAACTACGACGACCCATGTAGCAATCTTTTTACTTTTCGACAAGTACTTGGACCATGTATCATAGTTACACACAGGGCATGCCAACTTTCCACTAGTACGCCAACCTGATAGCATAGCATAGGCAGGGAAATCACTTACAGTCCTAAGTAATGCAACTCGAACATTAAAATATTGCTTACTAGAGGCATCATAGGTTTCAAATCCTTTCTCCCATAACTCCTTTAGCTCATCAACTAGAGGTTTTAAATAGACATATATGCTACTTTTAGGGGAAGAAGGACTTGGAATAAGTAAAGATAACATCAAATAAGATTGCTTCATGCAGGCTCATGGAGGTAGGTTGTATGAAATTAGAACAACCGGCCAAATAATATATTTGCTACTCATTGTCTTATATGGATTAAATCCATCACTTGCTAACCCAAGCCTCACATTTCGTGGATCCAATGCAAAATCAGGATGTAGTGAATCAAAAGTTTTCCAAGCAAGTGAATCTGTAGGATGCCTTAATTTTCCATCATTAGGACGACCCTTCTCATGCCATTTCATTGAATCAGCAGTTTTTTATGACATATATAACTTCTTGATCCCCGATTTAAGAGGAAAATACCTCAACACTTTGGCTGGAACCGGAGCAGAAACTACCTTGCAAGAAACTTTCTTCTTAAGATTTAGACACACTATCTCTTTATATCTAGAAGCGTCGCACTTGGGGCATGTATCTTCATTCTCATGCTCTTTCCAAAATAGGATATAGTCATTAGGACAAGCATGGATTTTTTCATAACTACAACCTAACTCTTTGATTAAGTATTTGCAATCTTGGAATGTTACCAGCAAAGAAGAGTTTTTAGGAAGCAATTCTTTAAGCAATAGTAGTAGCGCACTAAATGATACATCACTCCACCCATAAAGCTTCTTAATATGGAGTAAACAAACAATGATTGATAGTTTTGAGAATTTTTTACAACCCGGGTATGCTTCTTGACAAGCATCACGTACTAAATTGTAAATCCTCACCATTTCTACATCAAACTCTTCATCTTCATCCATGATGTCATCAAAATCACACTTAGGCATCATGAAAGTATCCTTTAGAAGTTCATCTAAATTATCATGCATATTAGCCTTTCCTTTATCCACTTTTGAAGATCCACCTTCCCCATGAAAAATCCATTTATCATATCTTTTATCAAATCCATCACAAATTAAGTGTTCATACACTTCTACTTGGTTACTCCAACAAGAATTATTTCAATTCTTGCATGAACATAAAATTTTATCACCTTATGCTGCATTACTAAATGCAAAGTTGAGAAATTTGTTTAAACCATCTAAGTACCTGCTAGAAGATCTTGGTTGACTCATCCAACTCTTGTCCATGACTCTGGTTTTCTCGTTAATTTTCCATGATAATTGTTTCAACTACTGTTAAGATAATTGTTGTAAAAGACATAATTGAATTAGATAATTGTTTCAGCTTTCTGGTCCAAAAAATATATCACTCAGAAAATCATATTTGTGGTCCAAGTTTAAATGCCATGAAGCAATGAAATCCAAGAAATAAACACACAAGCGCCGTGAATTGCAATAATTTTTGGCAAAAACTAATTACTTAAATCATACATGTTACTAGTCACAACATCATAAAGACTGAAGAACCAGATAAAGATTCTTATCAACTTAATGAAAGATCAAGAGATCCTCTAAAAAAATATTCAAGGTAAACCAAGATGGTGGGAATGTATAAGATGTGTGGGAATCAATTAAGTTCCTAATCAGCTGGATGCAAACAAAGGAATGGCACTGCAATACGAAATATGGAAATCTTGTAGAACAACAAAGGTTGATTAAAATATATTGATCAGCCTCTCTCTGTCATCCTATTCCATTGTAGGTACAAAGAGATCCGTACAATTATCAATTGAAATGATAAAATTGTTATTAACATATTTGATTGTGCTTACCTCTTTTTCTCTCTCATTAAATGGGGATATAACATTGTTTGGTCGTGTCTCCAATAAAACAATGTAAGGGTCTAGTAGTGTTAGAGCAAGCCTGATGGATTTGACTCTCTCTATATTATATACACTGATGAACATTATCTATTCTATGATCTTCAATCTAATTTGATGCAATTCAACAAATTACATACTTGAAACACAACTTGTTTATTTCACAAATTTACTGAATTACAAATTTTTGCAATTTGTATTTCTATTTTAAAGAATTTCACTCATAATTTTTTAAAAGTATGATCAACGGTGAAAAATGTATTGTTAGCACCTCTAAGAAAAAAAGAGAGAAAGAATTTAGGCAACCAACTTCACTTCATGAATTTTCAGCAAGAAATTGTGCTTAAATAAGTAATAATTTTGAGATCACTGATTGATACACATATTTTAGACCCCATAAATGGAATCATGATATACATTTATGCCAAGTTCTGTAAGCATTGATCCATTGATCCAGCATCAATAAAATCCAACTAACAAAAGGAATAAATGACCAAACTAACAATCCTGTATTAAATAGGTAATATTTCAAAACTAACAAAGCAAGTTTCACTCTTCTTGAAATTGTCTGAACTTGGAAAGCATATGTATGTTTATTGAACTCCAACGCAACAGATATTTACATTCCTCTGCCCTATAAAATGACCAAATAAACTACAGAACTATACATGCACACAATTGATTCACAAACATCAATCACATGTTCTAATAAAATTATTTCGCAGGAACATATTTGAACAAGAAAAATGAAATGACTATAAAAACTTACGATACATCGCAATCTACAGTCAAATGAAAATATGAAAACTCTATAAATAGCACCAGAATCATGCGTTCTAGTGTGCAGCGTAAAAAGCCAATACTATCAGCATTGCTTGCACAGAGGATTAGTTTAAAAAGGAAACTGAAACATTATACTGCCAGCTTAGGTCACCATCCTTGACTAGCAAGGGAAGTAATTGATGGTTGAAAACTCTGAAAGATTTAATAGTTGAATCTGATCATATAATGAAGGATTTTCCTTTGGATTGGCTTGAAGAAGGTGCAAATGGATATCACACAGATTTTTCTTGGAAGCTCACTTTGCTGAATTTTCTTTGGGATGAAGCGTTGGGCATGCACTAAGTAAGTGTGTCACGTATATGAGAAAATTATCTTTCTTTGTTGAATTGTTTCACCGCTTTATCAATCTTTTTCTTTTCCCTGTTGTATTTGTAATCTTGTTTTAAAGTGGTTGGAAATGTTTTTAAAGGTGACTCCACTTCAAATGGAGAAGCATAATGCTATACTTGCAAAGCTAAAAAGTGAAGTGGTTCAAGCTCATGATGAGGTGCTAAAGTTAAAAGGTGCAGTTCCTAAAGGTATGATATGATATTTGTGAATTAATCATTATGTTATGATGTCTAATGTTTTCACATAATACCAATAGCATTCAATTATGCGACATTTGAAAGCATTGTTCTTTTGCAAGGTAACTCTCAAAATCCATTTGAAATGATGATACCATTGTGATTTAGGCTCTAGGAAGTTTTCTAAAAGAAAGCAATATGGAGATGTGAAAATGCAAGATGAAACTGCTTCTTTATCTGAAGAAAAATGGTTTTATCTATGGTCCTGAGAAGAAGGAAGAAGTTGATAAGTATATTCACTCAAGGTGAGTAAGTGGATTGCTTTTGTGGTTTTTGATGTTGTACATGGCATTGGAAAGCTTGCATTCTTTGTATTTTGACGATAAACATGATGGTAAATAGTTACCAAAGCTAGCTTGAGTCTGTTGAATATTAGAGAAAAGTTATCACCCTAACAAGCATTTTATCTATCAATTAAGAAGTATTATGAATTTGAAATTGGATCCTTGAATATCATTTAGGATACTTGCAGATTTATAATGTGATATTTTCTAATAACCTTGATATGCATTTTTTAATGCTATCTTTGGATGTTACATTTTAGTTCTTTACATTTGTCGATTATGTTACAACTACTCAGTTGTTTGTGTGGCTATGCGTCGAAACATCTATTTTTGTTAGTGGTATTGTAGTTTTCTATTCTATAATTGATGGTCCATAGGTGAGAGCAATAACAATGTTTTTTTTGTACTATTATTTTAGGGCTAAAAGACTAAAAAACCACAAGGTTTCTCCCGTGCTTTTAACTGATGTTTGTGTTCTTGTACACAAGGGAACTTCATTATCGTGATCTACAATCACCTGTAGCAAGAGTATGAAGTTGATGATAATGCTAAAACTTGAAAAAGAAAATGAACTTGTTATATCTTGTTGTAGTTGATTATAAAGCTAGAAGTTTATTTTTGATAGAAAAACGAGAAATATACTTTTTTTTATGTAATTACTATTCTTAGTGATCTAATTCTTCATTTAACTAGTTAGATATGGATTCAAATCAATTGCAAAGTGATACATTTTAAATATTCTTAAGTAATTACATCTTTTACCTTAATATTAGCTTTATGTTTTCATTTAATACTACTTGCTA
>Ga0214544_1007560_pt1 | contig 18953 bp, 8 predicted proteins | sample CNSS3metaG_FD_160074 | JGI IMG/M metagenome (GOLD analysis project Ga0214544, IMG submission 160074) | Root nodule microbial communities from cowpea collected in UCLA plant growth center, Los Angeles, California, USA - CNSS3 | ecosystem: Host-associated > Plants > Roots > Nodule | place: USA... | reverse complement strand
TATTATTTTCGTTTGGCATAGTGTGTATATATTGTATATTTATTAATCACCTTTATATAAGTTAATGACGTTCTCTATCATTTTAATATATATTTCACTGTTCCTCCAGCAAGCTTATTTTATAAACAATAATAATCAAATATAATAAGTTAACAAGTACTGACATTACATATTCTTCCTGTTCTCCAAAATATATACATTGTTGGCAAAAAAAAGAAAACAATACATTTTCAGCTTAATAATTAATTGCGACATATTAACTTAATTTCAAAATATTGTGATTAATAATACATTTGTTGATAGAATGTAGTGTACCTAACCCTTTCGCCATGATTATTTAAGGAGCTTTGCTTATACGATTTCAAAGCATTCATTCATAGATATCTGCATAGAAATTGTTTCACAGTGATCTCGTTAATATGGCATGCTTTCAACAATTGCCCCTTCTTGCAAGAAGGTATGCCGATGAATTAAGAACTAGGGTGAAATACATATATAACTCTATGAATTTTCTTCTAATTTTGATTCATTTTCATTACAATATATGTATTGCTATTTGGACTTTAATTTACAATCCCATGATGAACACAAATGTTACATGGGTTCATCTCATACTCTGGACAACACGAATAAAAATTACTAATTTGTCAGTTTTTATATTCTGCATCTTCTCCAACCCTAGATGGTTTTTGGATTAAAACTTCATTTGCATATGGTTGTAAAATATTTCGCAGATTAGAAGGAAAGGTGGCGTTGATTACCGGTGGGGCAGGGGGCATTGGTGCGTGCATGGCAAAGCTGTTCTGCAAACATGGGGCAAAAGTGGTGCTTGCAGACATTCGAGACAACCTAGGTGAAGCACTACAACGTGAGATTGGAACTGAATATGCAACCTATGTACACTGTGATGTGACCAAAGAAATCGATGTTGAAAACGCCGTTAACACAGCTGTATCCAAGCATGGAAAGCTAGACATAATGGTGAACAATGCTGCAATAATAGATGATGGTAAACCCAGCATTCTTGACAACGATGTGACTGATTTCGAACGTGTTGTTAGGGTGAATCTGGTTGGTCCGTTCTTGGGAACAAAGCATGCAGCTAGAGTGATGATCCCAGCGAAAAAGGGAAGCATAATAACACTTGGAAGTGTGAGTTCGAGCGTTGGAGGTGTTGCAACTCACGCATACACAAGTTCTAAACATGCTATTGTAGGACTCGCGAAGAATGCTGCTGCTGAACTTGGAAAATTTGGCATCAGGGTGAATTCTGTGTCATGTTACTGCATTCATAATGCTCTTGCAGAAGGGTTCTTCAAACTAGATGATGAAGGGTTCTCAAAAGTTTATTCAAATCTGAAAGGGGTTGCTTTGACAGAAGAAGACGTAGCAGAAGCTGCACTGTATTTGGGAAGTGATGAGTCTAAGTATATCAGTGGACATAATCTTGCAGTGGATGGTGGCTTTACAACTATTAATCCAAGCTTTGGTTTGTTTTCACAATCGTCTCTGTAATTTTCCCTCTCTTTTTTCTATGGTTATGCAACTGTGTTTTCCATGTATTAAACGGTCAAATTTCGTCTATAATACAAAATACAAATGATGCTATAAGACAAAGGAAAAAATACAAAATAGAAAAGCCTAGACAGAATAATGTCCCATCAAAAACTTTAATTTACTTAATACTAAATTAAACGTCAATTCCTTTTACATTATTCATAAACTACTTGTATAAAGTTATTATGGCAACCACCAAGAAGAGTTCAATTAAAACTTGTAGCTTTGCTCTCGAACCTTTTCAGTAAATTCAAGAGAAGAATTGTTACAACATAAATAAAACTAATGTCTGTAAAGTTAAGGTAGATTTAAATTTCAGTAAATTAATAAACTTTAATAATTTAGAAACATATTTTTACCACGCATGTGAAACATCGTATTCATTTTTTTTATCAAATAGTTTCATTAATCACTTTTAAAATCATGAGCAGAAAAGTTAAAAAGAAAAATTACTATTAAATTTAAATGTTTATTGGAATCAGTTGACAAATTTAGAATGGAATACATATTTAATTATTCGAGATTATTTATGACAAGTTTGTGTATCAAGTCAGAATAGGTTTTAAATTTCTAAAATAAATTATTAAACACACTCTTACTAAATTTCTCCTCCCAATCATATTTATTTTTCTTAGTAATTCAAATCATGTTTTATATTTACCTCAGAAATTATTGCCAAGAATTCCTCTGAAGAAGTGCGAGGCAATGATATAGTCTCGATAAAGACATTGATCAATCTTTTGTACCCGCCCTCTCTTAATCTAACAGTCATCAAAATCAATCTCATTAATATTGCAAAATTTGTAAAAATAAATTTAAATGTACCAGAAATTTGATTGTAAACTTATGAACACAACGTAAAATTTCAGAAAGTTCTTATAAAAGATACTAAAAATTGTAATATTGATTAATATTTTTACAATAAGACAGTTTTGAAAAGAAGGCACACAAGTTGAGCTTAATAAAACCTCTATTTATAGATCATTGAAAAGAAGACACACAAGTTGAGTTCAATAAAACCTCTCTATTTATAGATCTCATAATAAATATTAGCTTCAGCCTCCAAAGGGCAAAGTAATATTATATTAAGTGAAAGAGACATTGTGGTTATTGGAATAAGAAACAAAAGTGACGAGGTAAAAAAATCAAAAATTATACTTTGACAAACAAAATATTGACAAACTATGACAATTTGTATTTTACACTACAATAGTGTTGTTTTACTTTTTATTTTTTATTTTTTTAAAAGAAATTCACTTTTGTTACGAAAAGGACAAAGGACCGTCAAGTTTGTTAAAAAAAAAAATTGTCAGCATATCATTCCCCTAAATAATTTAAGAAAACGAAATGAGAACAGAGTACGACTGTTTATGTTTTTGTTTTAATTAAATTTTTGGTCAGAAATTAAATTTTTGATGAATTTTTAGATTTAAAATTTGATAATTTAAATTATTACATTATTATAATATTTTTTTTATTTTTTATTGATATTTTTATTATTTTTATTTTTAATAATTATAAATTTATTAAATAATTTTTTAAGAAATAAGTATTTTATCATTCATAATTAAGATTTTATTAGATAATTTTAAAAAAGATATTATCTTTTACTAGATGATTAATATTTTTTTTAATAAATTGGAAAATATAAGTAGGTATATATTTTGTAGTGGAAATCTTAAAAATTTAAGAATTTATTAATATAACCAATTATCAATAGATTGGTTATTTCAATTACAAAATTTAAGTACAAATTCTAAGTTTAGATTTGATAGTCTTTAAATTAAAAGGTCTATGAAGTTATAAATTAACACATTTTGGAAAACCTTCCATTTTGGACGAGGGAGGGAACTTATCTAAAAAGAGAGTAAAGATTCATTCTAAAAGTTGGAAACATCCATTATTATTCTTATTTTAATGTTTAAAATGTATAGGAACAAACCTCATTATTTAAGAAACATTAGATATAATATATCGTAATTCTTTGTTATTTCTGTTATTCAATATATTAGAGGTGTTTCCAGTGTTATAAGTGCATCAACCCCAAACTCTTTATAATTTTATCATATAATTATTCTTTGTTGTAAGAATTGTTCTGCCGTATCAATTTTCATTTATCCATACCACTATCTTTATGATTACTATTTTTTTATTATTATGATAATTATTATTATTTAATTTTTTTTCTAACATTCATAGAAAGAAAAATTGTTGTTCTATTTTATATTGACCATTATTCATGTTATTGAAAAAATAAATGGTAATATTATGTAATATGTTTGTCATGATATAATTAAGTCATTTTTAAGTAAGTCTAGAAACATTTATGTTTAAAAATCTTGTCTACATGTAACAACAAATGAAATCATGATTCATGTTCAAAAACTACTATTTTTTCTATTGTATGAATTGATGCATTAAAATCTTCTACTGCGAAAACGAAAGATGTTTTATATCATGAACATATTTGAAGTGTTGTGTATGATAACATTTATAAAATAATATGTCATTCTAAAACTCCTTTTGAGTTATAGGAAGCTTTACACTAAAAATATGCATTGCAAAAGAAAAATATAGAGTTTATCTCAAAAATAATTTAATTTCAAATGATTGATAATAAATCTAATTTTAATCAGATTCATAAATTTGAAAACTTTGTTTATCACATAAATTTAAAAGGAATTATTTTACTTGAAAATTATGAATTTTATGACTTAAAATGATCCCTTCATGATTTGATTGTGCTCAATTTTTAAAACATAAGATTGCTAACTTCTTTTTTGATATTTTGATTGTAAGAAAAAATCGTCTTTTTTTTAAAGCTTATTAAGAATTTTTAGTGTAATTCGAAACTTGGAGCTAATAGATGTTGTATACAATTCCCAACTTAAAGATATTATGTCATTAACCTTAAATTAAATTATGTTTTTAAATTCCTTTTACCTATAAATATTATCTATTTGCATAAAAAAAAACATAACAAAAACAATAATTTATACAAAATTGTTTTCAGTCTTCTTATCTATATTGTCTTTTAAAATATTGATTTTCATAAGATTTCGATATTTTCATAAGATATTACATTCGATCGATCTAATAAATTATTATGTTTGGGACGACAAACGCATAATATTTTTTAAAACAACTTTTTAAGTAAAACAACCATATAAAAAGTGATATTTTTTTTTTTCATTCGATCGATCAATGAATTATTATGTTTGGGACGAGAAACACATAATATTTTTTAAAACAACTTTTTGGGTAAAACAACCTATATAAAAAGTGAAAAAAATTTATACTGCCTATACCTTAGTATAAAAAGCCTTTTATTAACCGGTGTAAGATAAAATTTCTACAATCATAATCTTTCGAATTTTTTAAGAAAATTGACAAAGAGGAACACTTCCTTTCTTAAAAAATTTAAAAAAAGATAAAAGAACAGTTCTTTTATTTTTTATTTTTTTACTCCTCAAAATGATACTGTATATAAGACAAAGGAGAAAACACAAAATAGAAAAGCCTGACAGAATCACGTCCCATCAAAACTTCAATTTACATTACAATTCAATTCCTCCTATGTACCTTAATTCAAATGTAAATGTAGACACACTCCACTTTATTCATAGATTACTTGTTGAATAGTTAATATGGCTAACCACCAAGAATGAGTTGAATTAAACCTTGTAGCTTCAATCTATAACTTGCACACAATTTGGTAATTGGATCTATCAGGAAATCGAAGATATTCCCACTCCTCATCATTGATATTCCTAAAGTATTCATTCACCATTTCTTCATCAACAAGCTCTAGTTTCGAAGGCTCCCACTATAAACAATACAAAACAAAAGTGCCAAAAAAATATAGCTTTAAAACAGATATTCAAACTATATCCATGGAAATGGAACATTACATATTATGTCGTACCTTAGGCTTGTTGTCTTTATCAAATAGCTTTGCTCTCGAACCCTTTTCAGTATATCCAAGACAAGAATTGTTACAACATAAAAATACTAAATCTCTATATCCTAATTTAGAGAAAAAAAACTAATGTATAGTCAAAATAGTTATAACTTTATTATTGATGAAATATATGAACAAATTTATTTGAGGGATGACACTTAAAAAGTGATTAAAACTTTTATTACATAGTAAAATTTAAGTTTGATTTAACATCATTAGATAAGTTGAATAAAGTAAAATTTATTCTCACTTATATACTTATATATTGTAAATAAATTTTATCTTTAACTAAACCAAGATCTTTAACATCTTTTTATACCGAAGATATTGTGCGTTCACATAGAAAATCCTCTCATCTTGAATCATTTAAAATCTATCATAGTCAAAACTTAAATTTATTGTTCAACCTATTATCGAATCTCCCGCATGAGACATGTGTCAAAAATGTGGTACCCAACTAAAGATATGATTAAATAAATTTATCGTTCAACCTATTATTGAACCTCCCGCATGAGACATGTGTCAAAAATGTCGTACCAACTAAAGATATGATTAAATCATGAATCAGTTTAGTTAAGTTTAAATTTTTCTAAACTAATAAACTTGAATAATTTAGAAACATCTTTTTATCACGAATATATAAATCTATCTCTAGACAAAAATATTATATTCATTTTTTTCATCAAATGGTTTCATTTAGGGATGGCAATATGAGTCTGGCCTATAGGCCCGCGAAAAAAATGCGGGGCAGGCCAAGGTAGTGAGTCCGCAGTGGCCCGGCCCACATAAGCTCGCAGCCTGCGTGGGTCAGCCCGCATAAAAATTAAAAAAAAACTTGCACTTGCATGTATTAATTACTTTTTTTATGGACTCTTGCATTAACATTCCAAATTATTGTATAACTGGAAAAGACAAGTATTATGTTTTTTTAAATATGCTAAAATTTTAAGAATACATTGTGTATGTCATAGTATGAATATGAATATGATGAAAATATTCAATTATCAATTTATTATCCAACTCCCCAAAATCTTTACTAAACGGACCCGCATTGTCATCCCTAGTTTCATTAATCACTTTTAAAATCATAAGGTGAAAATTTAAGAAGATTACTACTAACTATAAATTATACTACAATCAGATGATAAATTTAGAATGATATATTTAATTATTCGAGATTATTTATGATAAGCTTGTGTAGAAAGTCAAAATAGGTTTTAAATTACTAAAATAACTTATCACACTCTTTTAATAAAATTTCTGCTCAGAATCATATTTATTTTTTCTTAAGAATTCAAGTCATCGATCATGTTTTATACAGAAATATTTACCTCATAGAAATCATTGCCGAGAGTTCCTCTCAAGAAATGGCAGGCTATGATATAGTCTCGATAAAGACATTGGTCAATCTTTTCTACCCGCCCTCTCTTAATCTATCAGTCATCAAAATCATTCTCATTAATATTGCAAAATTTGTAAAAAAAAGTAATAATGTAACAGAAATTTTACCACATCGTTTCCTTAGAAAAAGACAAATTATGATGAACAATTAATAATAGTTGAGTTTTATCCCTGTTACTTACTGATTTCAGAAATATCTTGAGGCTAGTAGGACAAGATGAACGCATGAAGCTTAATGCATTCGTAATCCATTTTTCAGCTCCATTTTGTAATTCATGTTCTTCCTATAAAACATTATCATATGATTCAAACAGATATTATATACGAAGCATTCAATATTGTAAAAGATAAATGATGAACTGATGCAGAGAGAGAGATACTTACCAATGATTCAATTATTTCCTCCACAGTCTCTTTTGAGAAACATTTGTTTATAACTTCCAACCTTATTTTGGTTACAGTGGAAAACCAATAATTTGTTATGTGTTTGAATTCTCAAAAAACACAAAATCTAAAGAGCAGAACCTATATAAGTTTTCCTGATTTACCTTCTAAAAGGGCTGTCTTCTTTCACATTTGGTTTCTCTGCGAAGGTTTTTATCAGAGCAGAAATGGTTGAAACATTTGGAGAACTAAGAACTTGTAAGGCATTTTCCAATGACTTTAGCTTCTGTTGCACAAAAAAACAATTCATTGGTATGGATTTATAGTTCTTAAAGATTACATTATCGAAACCAATTACAGTGAAACTTATTATGAAAGTATATTATACTGTTGAAGGCACAAAGTGTGTGGCTAAACCACATGCTGCTATTTCTGCTCCATTCAAACGTGCTCCACTCAACCCTAGATATTCCCCTGCATATATTACAAAATAATATCAAAACAAAAAAGCAAAAAACAGAAACATGAGTATTGTTACAGATTTAAGAAGGCTACCAAAAAAGCCAGGAAGTCTAGAAAGGAAGTAACTGGCTCCTACATCTGGAAAATATCCTATAGATGCCTCTGGCATTGCAAATACCTACGAATAATCGATCATAAAAATAAGTGAAAACTTTAACCTTTTCGAATCATTCTAATTCTTTGAAGTGATGATAAGAGAAGCTTACTGCTTTTTCAGTGACAACCCTAAATGTTGTGGGCATAGAGAGACCTGCTCCTCCTCCCATCACTATTCCATTGATCAGAGACACCTGATTCCACATTTATTCAACTTTTCTTAAACTTTTCTTCTATTTCACCACAAAACAAACAAAAAGGTAATTTTGTGAAACTTAACAAACTCACTGTTGGCTTTTTATAGGTTGCAATCAAATGGTCCAGAGTAAGCTGTTTCTTGTAAAAGCTAGCTGGATAGGTCCAGTGTCCTAGATTCATATGTAGGTAAATGTTAAAATACAACAACTTATATAGTTTCAAAACCACTAATTCAACATGTTCTTATAAATTTTGCAAGTTTTGGATAAGTTGTACCTGCAAGTGAAGACGTGATCACTGATACCACATCACCACCAGCACAAAAAGCTTTTCCATTACCCTAGTTAACACCACAAAACAAAGGATGCTTACTATATCATTGATAATGGAAACTTATCATGCATAAACTAATAATGTAGATATTTAACTAAATAGGTAGTTAATTTCAGAAAAAGAAAAAGTTGTAATTAATTAGCTCAATTAATCAAAGAAACTGCACATCTTGCTCTTTTTTCTTCTGATTCTGTATCCAACAAATAGTAGAAAAATTCACCTGCAGGGTGATTTGCTTATCTTATTACCTTCAATATCACAAGTTGGACTAAAGGGTCATTCTCATACAACTCTAAATTACTTCTTATTTGACAAATCTGCAGAACAACAGAAAAATCCATTGTTATTCTTCCACAAAAGAACCTATTTTCTCTTAGTTTAAATTTAACATTATTTCGTTGGTGACTCATCCTTGCATATCCAGCGTATGAAATGGAGTATCCTCTAAAAATTAAATATATTGAGCTCCAAACAATGACAGCTCAATTAATTAATTAACCTTCCTACTGTTAAATGGAAGCAAATGATGTTAAAGGCATTTAAGAATTGGCTTTATGAACTTACCATTTCATGGCTAAGGCTGTTTAGTTTCTCAGGTCTGTTTAGTATCACCACCTTCGCACAAGAATTTCCAGTGAAAAGAACCTGTGTAGAAGTCATGCAATAATTTATCATAAAGAACTTCATATAATCAATTCATTTACATGATATATTTATCTCTAGTTTAAGATTTAGTTAGAAAACAAAAATGTAAGTTTAATTTCTGCACAACCTTTCTTCGCAGTATATTGATGTCCAAAGAGTTTTTATAGCAGTACTATATTATCAGAAAATCTTATCAGAAGAACAAGAAGAAGAAGAAGAAGAAAACCTGGTTTTGTTCCCTATGAAAGTTGAGAGTTGGAGCCATGTGCTGTAGGAATTTTTACAACAAGACAGTTTTGATTGAAAAGAAGGCACAGAAGTTGAGCTCAATAAAACCTCTCTATTTATAGATCTCAGAGTAAATATTAGCTTCAGCCTCTGAATGGCAAAGTAATATTATATTAAATGAAAGAGACATTGTGGTTGTTGGAATAAGAAACAAAGTCACGAGGTAAAAAAGATTTAAGAAAACAAAAAGAGAATAAAAAAACTGTGGGAAAGGAAGTGCAGTGTTCATGGTATTTTTTTAAGTAAGGTTTGGTCAGAAATTAACTTTTTGATGAATTTAGATTTAAAATTAGATATGGTGTACTTTAAGAATGATTATTAATGTTTAGTGTCATTTCAACTTCATCTAATGCTTCATATAATACATGTCAACTAATTTTATATATACATTCCATAATATCAGGAGTTTCTCCCAATTTTTAAATAACAAGTAGATAAAAAATATTACTTTCAGAAAAATAAAGCATTTCTCTTAGAGGTTCTTTTCAAGTAAAATATAAGAGGCATAGGACTGTGGATTTTAGAGTTTAGCTGAGAAGGGAAATAAAAATAAAAAAAACACATGTTGTGTTATGTTGGTGTTAGTACGAAGGATTTAGCCACGTTGACATCTACTAGCTAACACCAACGAGTTTTTGGTCAATTGAACTTTAGATAAATATATCTTTGTAATTTGAAAAATTATCTTTTGACAAAATATTTTTTTTATAAATTTAACAAAGTTTCTATAAATAGAATTAAAATAGATTATTTTTTTATTTTTTAATTAAAATAAAATAATAAAATAGTTTTTTTTTTCCTTAAAAGAAAAGTAGTTTGTCAAAGTTTATAAAAAAAACTTTGTTAAATAATCATTTTCGTTGTAATTTATATGATAATTTGATAGGTTAACACTTTTTTGTTGTTAGTCATGTTTTCTGACATTATAACTTAATTAGTAGAACAGATGTAAGGGTTTTTGCAAGGCTAAAAGAAAGGCTGACTGATTCAGATTGAGTCTATCCCATTTAATTTTTTAATCTTTTTTCTTTCTATAAGGTTGAAATAACCTATATATTTCCTATATTTAATTCGCTTTTCCAGTCTAAAAAAGGCCAAAAACTTATTTTAATAAACAAAAACAGACGTTAATTATCATTCAATAGTGTTGTTGAATTTGCATCGCAGTAGATCTAAAACCATGGATGTTGTACAAAACGTTGACTTTTTATAGTCATTTCCAAATATTACTTTTTAAAATTTTTCTTAATTTAGAAAATATGTTCCAGATATCAATCCAATGTTGTGTGCCATGTGAAGTAGTAGAGTCATGTATAATTACTTGTTAGTATTTTATATTTGTTTTAATGTTCTTTATTTTGTTTAATGTAATCCCAACATTTTTTTAAATGAATTAATTTTTTTTTTTAAATTAAAATCAAATTTAATTTTTATATAAATGTTATTTTAATATTTTTATTAAATATTTTTGGTTTAAGGTTAAAGATAATTTAAAATTAGAACAAAAATTTAAAGAAATGAAGACTAATTTTAAGAGCATAATTATTATTATGATAAAATATTGTCCGTTAATTATTTAAATGATGTTAAGAAAAAGATTAAATTGAATAAAATTGAAAAATTTTAATATTAGTTTAAAGAACAATATTAAGACTAAATTAAATAAACTCAACGAAGACAATTTAATAATTTTATATTTTAAAGATTTTATATTACGTAATTTTATTTAAAATAATTAGAAAATATAAAAATATAAAAATATTTAGGAATACGTATCCATGGGTATTTACATGTATAAAAAATGTGTGGGTATTTTTTATAAGTACATGATAGATAATGGGGTGAGTAAGGGGACAAAGTTTTTTACGAGTCAAATATGGATAATTTACTACTTATATTCAATTGGACTTGTCTACACTTTTAAATAATATAAAATTAAATTTGAAAATAATTTTATGATTTTTAACTTTTAGAATAATATTCTTTTATGTCATGATAGAGTTCACTTTGATTTTAATCTTGTCGCATTTTGACCATTTGAAAGCTAATTTAATATTTTTAATATAATAAATTATCATACAACTTTATAAAAATATATAAATATAAAAAATTGTTCATGTTTTCCTCATGAAGAAATAGGTTGTTTTAAGAAATATTTAAATATGTTTTTTTTATTAACATAAAAGTTGGAATTAGTTTCTTTTTTAATTTTGGACCAATTTAATTTTATATCTTTATAAATACGTTGATTTAATCTTTATAACCAAACTCAGATAAGAAAATTATAAATAACTAAATTGAGTTTTTTGTATTTTAATGTTTACTGAGTTTTTTTATTTAATGTTTATTGAGATTTTTTATATTTCAAACACGTTTGTCAGCTAACATTAAAATATAGATGTCTCAAATAATGTAAGCAACTCAAATATATTATTATAACACATGTTCGAAATATCAAATAAATTTAACAAAAATTGATTGAAAAGACTAAATTCACATATTTATAAAATTTGAGAAACTAAATTGACTAAAATTCTATTATCATTCTAATTTTTATTTTTATTTAAAGTTAAAAGAAAAAAAAAACTTATCTAAACCTTTAAAAAACTATCATGATTGAGTTCTGTCCCTCTTCTAACAAACTATCAGGATCAAGTCTAACATCAATCATCATAGTTTACAAGAATTGTTGAGTGTGAATCCAAATAACTCTTTTAAATAACTACGATGGTTAAGTCTTACATTAATTATAAAAGTCAAACTATCATAATTTACAAGAATTGTTGACTGTGTATATATACAAATGGGCTCTTTACTGTCATGATTACGCGTAGCATCAGTTACAATCATGTCCTAGTTTACAATAATTTTTTAGTGTGAATATTTAAAATAAACACATGCAAATATCATCAAAACTGCTTAATTTAAGGATGGTTCAAGGATATTCCAGATAATGCAGACACGTTACATCATAAAAAAAAAAAAAAATTCCTACCACTGATCATCTTTTTATAAACTAAGGAAACATCTCCTCGGATACTATGCATGTTAATGTGAATATATATATATATATATATATATATATATATATATATATAACACTGATACGCACTAGTGCAGTAAGGGCTTTATGCTCCGGTTGTTTTCCACATTTTGCCTCAAGTCTGGAACCGAGGCATATTGGGACGAGGCCAAAAGGTACACCTTTTGGCCTCGGTTATCACCCGAAACCATAAATCCAGTTTTATGCCTCGATTGTTTTGAAACCGGTGCCATATACGTAGCTTTCTGCCTCGGGTCAGTTAGGACTGAGGCCATAGGTGATATGCATACTCATCATCTCCATCATCCACTGCAGTCACACGAACACACATCTGCACCCAATTAGTGACACTATGTTCATTCCTGAAAAAGTTTTCAGGATCCACTTTGGTCTTAATGTTCACCAGCCTCTCCAAATTCTGATTGAAGTACTTGCTCCCATAAACCTGTCCTTCTTCAAAGCTATTCTCACCGAATTTGTTCACTCCAATATCAAGGTCTCTGTAATTCAAAAAAGCCCTTCTAGGATTCTTAGAAACAAAAGGTATCATGTAATTGTAAAGCCTCTTAGCCTGATTCGTGAAATTTTGAGCCGCACCGCTTGAAGGATCGTCCCAGTTCACAGAATACTGAATCTTGAACAGGTTCCCCTTGCGGTGAGGAAACGGTGTCGCATCAAAAGCAATCTCTCCCATTTTCCCTCCGTAAGGGTTGAAAACAAACCCCGTTTTTCCTAGCTCGATCATCCTCTTGAATATCCATTCCAACCCGTCTCTTAAAATGGCGTTCTCAACATAATCGGATTTTCTTTTCAGAAAACCAGTAGAGTTCAGATTTCGATCCAGTAGGGTCTTAGGTTTGTCACCGTTTTTCAAACTCTCATCATCGTTCCACCAAGAGACAAAATCAATCCAACTCACCTCGGTACAATTCTCCTTCTTCAACCCAAGAAGCGGAAATTCCTTCTCCAAAATCGACACAACCTCATCAGCCCCTCCCAGAAACAACACGGCTGGTTAATGGAACCTCTAGAGAGTCGGAGTCTCGGACAGGAGCGGTCGTTGTCGCGGTGGCCGGAGGGTTGGTTTCCTTGGTGCTCGCGGACCCAGTCTCGGTGGCTGGCGTGGTGGCAGCGAGTCGTAGGACCTAAGACGTTTCTCTCGTGCGGAAGAAGAGAGTTAGGGTTTGGAGACGAATGCGCGCCGGTGTGAGAGGGATTAGGGTTTGCGTTGCGTTGTCAGAGGGGTTCTTCCGGCGGTGGTTCTTCTTCTAACGCCAACCAAAGTGGTGGGTCTTCTTCTAATACCAATGAGGTTGTTGTTGTGCCGGATGATGTTTTGGAGAGTGGCGATAAGGGGAAGAGTGAGGAGAGTGTTCATTTTGAACAGGGTGAGGGGTCAGTGTTGTCGCAGAGAGAGATGGAGGAGATGCAGCGGCGTAAGGAAGAAGTAGAGGGTTCGTGTTTTTTTTGCCCTAATTAAACTATATGGCCTCGGTTCAATTAATAACCGAGGCATATAGCCATCTTTGGTCCCGGTTCAGTGCCATCCGAGGCCAAAGACATAACAGCTAGTGGCATTTTTGAAATTTCTAGCCACCTTTTTGGCTTCGGGTCTGTTCAACCGAAGCATATAAGGACCTTTTGGCACCGGTTTGTTTTGAACCGAAGCCTATAACCCCTTTTGGCTTCGGGTTTTTCTTGAACCGAGGCATAAAAGTTGTCTGGAATTGCAAAAATGCCACCGCGCCGTTATATACTTCGGTTTCTTACCAACCGAGACCTATAAGACGAGGTAAAAATGCAATTTTGTACTAGTGACGGTTCAGCGACTTTGATCATGTCTCATTTCTATCGATAGTATTATTTAGATGCAAATTTTCTATTTTTTATAATAAATTATAATTTTATAAAAATATATAAATATTAAAAACTCCACATGTTTTTCTTGTGAACAAATAGGTTCTTTTAAAAACCCATCATGAGATTACAAATAGCCTCTTTTAACAAATTATCATGATCATCAAGTCTTACATCAATAATCATAGTGTACAAGAAACCTTGAGTGTGATTACAAATAGACTTTTTAAATTTTTTAAATAACTATGATGGTTAAGTCTTACACTAATTATAAATAATAAAACTAGCATAATTTACAAGTATTAGGCTCTTTAACAAACTGTCATGATTAAGTGTTGCAACAGTTACAAATAATCCTAGGATCATAGTTTACAAGAATTGTTGAATGTGAATTATTTAAAATAAAATCGTGCAAATATCATCAAAAACTGCTTAATTTAAGGATGGTGTTCCACACGTTACACACAATTGATAAAAAAACATTTCGTACAAGATGAGATTAAATATTTGGTTGTAATTAGTTTTTGAAAAATTTAACCACTGATCATCTCTTTATAAACGAGACAATGCATTTGAAGGGAACATTTCCTCGGATACTATGCATGTCCATGTGAGTGTATGCTCATGTTGTTCAATGAACTCAATTACACCAACCTTATTTAGTTGTAGAGAAACAATAACAAGTATAATCAAATAACAAGGAAGAGTACAAAGAATAATCAAATAAGATTGTGGTTGTAAATTTCAGAGACAAAAACCCAGGTAGCAAAACAAGTGTTAAACATTAATTGAACAACAAATTAATCAAATAGTAATTTGAACACGTTTAATTAGTTAGTTCTTTTGTTTTATTTTATTTTCCTCATCATTGACCAAAAGGGATAGAAATGGGAACAAAATAATAACCCAAATAAATATTTTCCAACACTCAACAATAGTTTGTGAAATATCATCATTCTAGGAATCTAAAATTATTCAACAAACTGTTTTAATATCTCATCAATTTCAATAGCATTTTATCTTTGTTTAGGCTAAAAGTCACCATGTAACAGATTTCTTAAATTGCTATTTAAACCGGTGAGAAGCTTGAAAGGTTTGCTTTAATTTTGAGATTGGATCTATTTGAATGAACATAAGTAAATTATATAATGGTTTATAGATGGTGGAAGTCCATGAAATCGTTTCCATTTATATATTTCTTTTACCATCACATTTATATGATGATATATAAGCTAAATGTATATATTCTTGACAGGGAAGACGTTTTAACATGTGGACTAATATTCAAATATCTTTAGAATGTGAATTCTCCAAAATCAGATTTGATTGATATTTCTTCACTTCTTTTAATATTTTATCATGGATTTTGAGCTGGTCCTTTAATTTTTTTTTCTTTTTATATCATTAAGTCATGTTAACAAGTAAGACTCAATACTAATTATCCATTAATGTTAATTTGTCTCATTCACACGTGCAATTCTAAAATCATAGATATTAATTCATTAGCATTGATTTTTAAGGTCGACTTTATATAGATTTGGTTATTACTAATTATAAATAAAAGATATATTAACGTTGGCTTAACTAACACTAAATAAAATATATTTTAAGTATTAATTTTAGTAGTATTGGTTTCACTAACACAGATGATAATAGTAATTTAAAAAAAATCCTCATATAAGATCTCAATCTTCAACAAAATACAATAAAAGTAAGGAAAAGTTTGAAATAAATGTACTGAATAAAAGAGATTGGTATGAATAAAAGAAATAAGTGTAAATAAAATAGATGAATGAGGATGAAAGATGTATGTAAATAGTGGAGATGTGCGCGAATGAAAGAAATGAGTGTAAAGGTATTTACGAGTGTAGATGGAGATGTGTGTAAAAATATTTATATAGAAAGTGAGATTGGAAAATTTTTAGTGAGAAGATTTATTATCTTTAAAATTATGCCATAGGATTAAAATAATATATGAATCTATTGTTACGAAAATACATGTGATTCATGGTGTATAACATAAAATACAAGAGAGATGCAATGGTTTAATGAGTTCATTGAAAACGTAGAACTAATAAATATCAAAATGGTAAGGAGAAAATTCACATGATATAGACCAAAAGTTAAGCCAAAAGTAGGTTGGACAGAATGTAATGTCTCAAGAATATGGTTTGATCTATAACCAGAAAATAAACAATACTTTTTGGAAAGAATTTGTTAGGTCATTGTACCTTAGTCCTCAAGACAACATTTATAGACTAAGGTCCTAAATTGTTCAAAACAATAGATGTAAGGCAGACTGACTCCAAGGTTTAAAGTTGTTAGGAAATTTTGGAACATGTGACAATTGGTGTGAAAAACATGTGAGAGTCAAAGAGGAGATTAAAGAGCACTTTATAAATATTTGTAACTTTTCTCCATTTCCTCTTTCTTCTCTGTTTTATTGTGTCTGTCTTCCCTTATTGTTGTGTTAAGTTCATAGAGGGATCATAGAGGGAGTTTTACTCGAGAAGAATAATCACCAATGAGACCTGAGTCCAACCATATAAGGTATTAATATCACTCTCAACTTAAAATTTTAAGGCAATGAATTTATGGGTCTTTATCAGCACTCTACTTTCTCATTTCTAACCAATATGAGACTTAGACTCACAGTTGAATTTCTAAGTGTTTTGCTATGATAAAACCACAATAATCAGTGATTATATTTCACTTTCATATGGATCTGGTTAAGCTGCTAACAAAAGATATATGAATACTTTCCATGGGAAATATATTGTTACATATAGATAATATCTAACTGTTTTGTAAGAGAATATAAAACTGTAGTAACAGGAAAAGGAGGGAAAATTACATACACGATATATCAATAATTTCCAATGGGAAGTATTCTTACACATACACAGATACATGACAGACAGTTGCGGAACAATAAGAAAAGCAGGGAAAACTATACGTAGAGGAGTGATGAAGTGAGAGGTTCAAACTTATTGGGATTGTGAAAACAAACCAAAGCTTGGATTAATAGTTGTAAAGCCACCATCCACAGCTAGATTATGTCCACTGATATACTTAGACTCATCACTCGCCAAATACAGTGCAGCTTCTGCTACATCTTCTTCTGTCAAAGAAACCCCTTTCAGATTTGAATAAACTTTTGAGAACCCTTCATCATCCATTTTGAAGAACTCTTGTGCAACTACATTATTAATGCAATAACATGACAGGGAATTCACTCTGATGCCAAATTTTCCAAGTTCAGCAGCAGCATTCTTCGCCAGTCCTACAATAGCATGTTTAGAACTTGTGTATGCGTGCGTTGCAACACCTCCAACGCTCGAACTCACACTTCCTAGTGTTATTATGCTTCCCTTTTTCGCTGGGATCATCACTCTAGCTGCATGCTTTGTTCCCAAGAACGGACCAACCAGATTCACCCTAACAACACGTTCGAAATCAGTCACATCGTTGTCAAGAATGCTGGGTTTACCATCATCTATTATTACAGCATTGTTCACCATTATGTCTAGCTTTCCATGCTTGGATACAGCTGCGTTAACGGCGTTTTCAACATCGATTTCTTTGGTCACATCACAGTGTACATAGGTTGCATATTCAGTTCCAATCTCACGTTGTAGTGTTTGACCTAGTTGGTCTCGAATGTCTGCAAGCACCACTTTTGCCCCATGTTTGCAGAACAGCTTTGCCATGCACGCACCAATGCCCCTTGCCCCACCAGTAATCAACGCCACCTTTCCTTCTAATCTGCGAAAATTTTGACATCAATATGCAAATGAAGTCTGAATCAAAAACCATCTAGGGTTGGAGAAGATACAGAATATAAAAAATTCATGGAGTTATATATGTATTTCACCCTAGTTCTTAATTCATCGGCATACCTTCTTGCAAGAAGGGGCAATTGTTGAATGCATGCCATATTAACCAGATCACTATGAAACAATTTCTATGCAGATATCTATGAATGAATGCTTTGAAATCGTATAAGCAAAGCTCCTTAAATAATCATGGCGAAAGGGTTAGGTACACTGCATTCTGTCAACTCTCATGTATTGGTCATAATATTGTGAAATTAAGTTAATAAGCGTGGATGTCGCAATTAATTAATATTGTATTACGTTGAAACTGAATCTCAAATTTATTAACACAATTTGGCCAATATGATTAACTTGGCTTCGTTGTGTTCACATTTTCTATTGAATGTGATCGCTTGTGTGTTCACATGGACCAACCAATGAACAGACATTAGACAATACCGGTTCAGAGTTGTTCATGTTAGGTAAAGGTTTTCAAACGTTTTTTTTTTATTTTATTTTAATGAAAGAGAAAACAAAAATAATATTTCATCTGTTCCGGCTGTAAAAAAAAAGTGTGGGAAAAGAAAAGATAAGAAAGATGAATTCATGATTATAGAAGAGAAGAGTAATTTTGAAAAATACTTGTTTCTTAATATACTTCTTTTTTTTTCTTTCTATTTTTTTTTTGGCAAAACACAAATCCAAAAGCTAAAAGCATGTGCAGTTTTTTATGTCAACATATTATTTATATATTTATATATATATATATATATATATATATATATATATATATATATATATATATATATCATATATTTATATTTTTTTTTTTTTTTTTTATAATTCTATACTA
>Ga0214544_1007559_pt1 | contig 18956 bp, 14 predicted proteins | sample CNSS3metaG_FD_160074 | JGI IMG/M metagenome (GOLD analysis project Ga0214544, IMG submission 160074) | Root nodule microbial communities from cowpea collected in UCLA plant growth center, Los Angeles, California, USA - CNSS3 | ecosystem: Host-associated > Plants > Roots > Nodule | place: USA... | reverse complement strand
TATATATATATATATATATATATATATATATATATATATATATATACATGTGCATGTTAAATAGTACGGGTTTGATTATGATTTGTCTGTGTCAGTGCGTAATTCCTTGGAGCCTCTAGGTGAGACTTTCAGGGTCGCGCTTCAGTGGTCGGGACATAATTCCATGGCCATGTTAGTGGGTGTCCATGGTGGTGCCCCATCTATATGTTCTGGTAAGGATTCAAGGTAAGGTTGCATCCTGACGCTCTAAGGAGTCAGTTAGTCTCACTTAGAGCGGACTGACTCTTGTGGTGAGAGTAGTAGGAGGCCTGGAAATCATTAAGGGCTAACCTTGTGCGTGAGGGAATGGATTCATTGTAACACTTGTAACACATAGCTCGGGGTGAGCAGAGGTATCCACCACAAGTGCAAGCATCCGCTGAATCCGACCAGATTATATGTATCCGGATGAGTCGAGTCGAGTCTTAGTGTATTGATTGAAATGTGATAACATGATTGGATGATATAGGTGTATTGGATTGTGAAGGTGTATCTAATTGTATGATAAAAATATTGTTGGCTCTAGTTTATCTTTCTGTTTTGTTGTGTGTTCTGCTGTGTGGTTCTCTCTTTTGCGATGATCGTCAACTTGTTGATGTGAGCAAATGCGAGGAACACCCGTGGTCAACAGGGAGGTGATGGTTCCGCTGCTTAGTCGACTGGACTTGGGTTTCTCTTTTCATGTCTTTTGCTAGGGCCATGGCCCATGTATTATTTGATTTTTATTGTGTTTCTGGTTATTTTTAGACCTCGTACTTTGTCTTGTCTGGCATCGTGGTGTGTCCTAGGATTTTCTTTTTATAACTCTTGGATATCTTTAAGGAGGGAGTTCCTACTCTGCATCTATGCTCTTATTATTATATTGTGTGACGTGTCATTGAAGTAAGTTTATTTATTTAAATGGAACGTTACAATAGACACAAGTAACTAAGTCATATCAAAATATAAACATTATAAAGTAATAATAACATTTTTCGTTCTAATACGTTTATAATTACGTTTCTAGAATATATAACTCGAAAAAGTCAACTTTTATATCTTTAAACAAAATATACATTTTAACAACAGGAAAAAGACAACTACTTTTTGTGTATTTTTTTGACTAACAAAATTCTCTATGTTTAACTTAAAATTTATAACACAAATAATATTATAAATGAAAGAATATTAATAATGTTGATAAAGTTTTAGAATAACATAATTCATTTATAATAAAGCATATCAAATATATTCAAAAGTTTTCTTTACCATATATTTTTAATTGAATATCAATACTTATTCATAATTAAATGTATTTACATATGGTAAGCATGCTTATTTTGAACAATAGTATTCATAGGGATAAGCAAAATTTTACTTATATAATACTTGATGATAATTAATTAAGAAAAATTACATTATTTAGTATTAGCAAGTAAGTAAATTTAAAATTATAATGGTTCATGTATCAAACAAAAATGTTTACACTAAAAGACTTAAATATTTTAATTTGTATGAAAAAAAATGATATTTTTCATATATTTGAAAGTTATTAATAAACATCATAAATAAAATATAACATAAATACCATTAAATTTGTCACTAATTAATTAGAGACTAATTTAAAAACTAATTCATTTTGGTAGCGAAAACCTTAGTAATAACTTTCTAGTGGCTAATTTTATTTGGTAGCTAAAATCATAGTAATTAATTTCAAAAAATAATTTAGTGACCAATTATAATTTTTTATTCATAATATTGACTATTTTAGTAACTAATAATTTTTTATTTTATAAATTGGTATCTAAATTAGTCACTATAATTACTAAATCACCATAATTAAAAAAATAATCCAATATTGAAACACAAAACCTCCAAATGAAAATAATAAAGTATGATAAATTTTTTGAGTTTACAATAAGTTCCAATGCAAAATTTGTAATTAAAGAATAATAATAAATTGAATAAATTAAAAAAAAAATATAATTATTAACTCGACATATGATAATATTAAATAATATTAATGTTATTAATATTATTAATTCAACGAAAAGGTTAAACTAAAATACATAATAACTTAAATCATACAATGATTGATTAAGAATAACGTTAAAACAAAATATATATAACATTAAATAATAATAATAATAATAATTAAAGAAAAAATAGAATTATAATATAATTATTAATTAAATGAACAATAATATTAATATTAATATTAATAATTAAATTAACTAATCTATTTATAATACAATTGAAAGGATCACAAAAAGTAACTTCTTACACGTGGCATCTTCTCAGACAATCTTCCATTTCAAAATTCAAATAATTTTTACCTCTTTAAATAATTCTTACACGTGTCATTTCCTCAACTTGCCACGTATACAACTTCACTTTTTTTCCCTCTCAAAACCAAAACACAGCACAAAATCCTATCTCACTTTTTTTCTAAAAGTCTCTTCACTTTCCATCTCTCTGCCGTATCAAACCCTAACATCTCTTTCCCACTTTCCACCTCACTGCCATATCAAACCCTACTATCTCTTTCTCATTTCTTCTTCCAATCCTACTCTCCATATTCATCATTGAAACTCTACGCTTTTCTTACTCCTCGATCATCACTGAAACCCTACAAAATGTGTATACTATACTGCATTATAGGATTTCATCTCGCAAGTACCCATCTCAAACCTTTTTCAATTTTAAACCCTAAATGTTGTTTTTCATCATTTCAGTGATTGTTCTCACAATTTCTTTTCATCATTGGCTTATTCGACTACTAATTGGTAAGGTTTTGTTTGTTTTTTTTGTGTGTAGATGATTATTTTTATGTTTTTTCCAACTTCGTTTTTGTTTATTTTTTGGTCATGCCTTCACTGACGAAGAAGAAGATCGAAGAAGTCTTCAAGTCCAAAGATCGAAGAAGGTTTTGGTTTTTTTTTACCGTACATTCTCTTCCAATAGATCCAAATTTCTCTGTTTTTTTTGTTCATTTTGTTTGGGTTTTTTTATCGTTCATTCTCTTCCATTAGATTGTTGTATTGCGGAGTAAAGACGCGATAATGGATCCAGATTGTTCAAAGCTACTCCACTTAAATCCAGGTTATGCACATTTTTCTTTATTTAACATGTTTTCTTATTCTTTCAATTTCCTATGCGCATCAGGTTGAAGTTCATTTCCTGTACGCATCATGCTCATTCGTTATGCTGATTGCAGTTTTTTTTTTCATTTTTAGTCTCTATAACACTTCAAATCACAATGATCAGTTAAAGGTGAGGTCGCTGTTATGTTTAGGATGCAGAGTTTTTCTGTTTGAAATTATGTCGTTGAATTGCTAAGTGCGAGTGTTATGTAGTTAGGAGCAAGCCGTCCTGAAGAAGCGGTGAGGCGGATTCAATCTTTCCATGAAGCATCATTAAAGGTATGTGATCTGAAATGTTTTAAGCCTGAGGTGGAATTGTTTCAAATGAAGGATTACATTATTAATTTGAACTTCAAAGGGTGTGCCCGATGGAGGAGATGATGTTGTAGGTTGTTCTAAGAGGAGATGGCAATCCTTTAGGTAGAGTGATCTAATTTTTTATATGTGATCTATGTTTTGGTGATATAGCTTATGCGTGATCTTTTGATTATTTTTGCAGTACCATCCTTTCAGACTCACCCAAATAGTTTCTTCTGTTGTTTGGGTTGTCATTGTTTTGTAAAAGCTGTTTTAAAATTTCACATAAGTACTACAGCAGGGTAAAAGTGGTATGAATGATTTTATGGTCGCATAACGAAGGTTTACGACTATTCAAGGAATCAAAAGACAAGGATTCTGGTGGGAACTTGGGAAGGTTGGCAGAATTTGATCTCAGTAACTATTTTTTATATTTGGAGTAGAAATATGACTTTTTTTAATATTGTCCTTTCTCCATAAATATGATTATCACCTTGCAATAATGGTTGTTAGTGTGGTTGATGGAACTTCAGAAGCCATTTTCCATACTCTTATGTCTCTTGGCCCTTCAAGATCAGAGTAAGTTCATTAGTTGCATTGTGATCTTCCAGCAGAGGCATTGTTTTATTAACAAGACATTTTTGTTTTATTATCACAACATATTGTCATGTTACTTCTATCAAATTTTACTATATCATCATTCTTATTCTTAAGATTCGATGATTGGATGTAGAAGGAATTATGACGTTACAACATAATGAAAAGTGTATAAGAGCCAAGCAAATAAAAACTAGAGCAGAATTTTGTAACAAGATCGTGCAGAATTTTTAAGTGGACATTGAGCACAGATAGTATCGTTTTATGTCTAATGATCATGGATAGGCCTAGGTGAAATAGGTTTCTTCCATTGAAAAGAAAAAATTCAATGAACTGCAAATAAAAAATGTGTAATATTCCACAATGGGATTTTGGGAGTGGGAAACAGATGGGGTGGTTTTCATAGATATTATAATTTATAATTGTTGTTCAACCCTCCACCCAACCCAAGTTTCGACCATTTTATTTAAGGATTTGGATGCATTGAGATAGTCTGTACTAGCTTTAAAATATTCCCATAAGTGTTGGATGTGAAGTCAAACTATATTTGTTGGGTATTTTATGTATATCCCCATAAGATTGTGATGAAATTGTTGTTCAATCATTGAGATTGAGTTCGTGTTGGTGGCTGAAGGTTCTTTTTGTGCTTTTAGTTGATACATTAGTAATTCATCATGTTCTCTTTGACTAACATTTTCACTCTGGGTGTTTCCAAATGATGCAGGAGAATGCAAGAACAGAAGCATCGTGGTCGCTTCTGGAAATAAGATTGCTAGTTTCATTGCAAGTCGATAACAATTGTTCTTTGTTGAGGCTAGCAAATGAGATTATCAATTTCATTCGATTGATCAGTTTCCGATTGATTTTAAGGTCACTGCGAGTTGACAAGTTATTACGTACTATAGAGAAAATGTAGGTTTTGTTTTACGGGAGTCTTGCAACCCATGTCTTTGAACCATTATTTTTTTGCCTGTTGTAATTTTGTTGCTAGAAAGCACACATTAATTGAGGAGTTATTAATCTTGATTATATTTACTCATAATTCCATGGATTCAGTTGCACAGTTTTACAACTGACATAATATCAAGGGAGTTTTGATACGGTCAAATACTATCCTTTGTATTGTGCTTGGAGTTTTTGGGATTGCATTCTTCTTCTTTTTTAATGTATTTGTTCTTTCAAATTTTCAAATGTATCTTTATATATATATATATATATATATATATATAAAGACTTTTTAATTCTTAATTTTTATTTTATTTACTTTTTGTTATTTCAAGTTTTAGATTCGAAACGTATTTATTGCAAACAGTTAGACTTATTGGTTTCCAGTAAAATTTGATCATATCATGAGGAGTTTTGATACGGTCAAATAGTATCTTTTGTATTATGTTTGGAGTTCTCGGGATTGTATTCTTTTTTTTAATGTATTTGTTTTTTTAAATTTTTAAATATATCTTTATATATATATATATATATATATATATATATATATATTATTTTTTTGTAATTTATAATTTAAATTGATAATTTATAATAATTATTTTATTTTCATAAAAAAAGTAATATAATTTTGTAATTTTAAATCTTTCTTATTAATTTTTTTAGGATTAAGTTTTGATATAAATTGATATATTCTCATCCAAAATTTATGTCATAGACAATGTATTATTGATTATTAGCATTTCTTTATGTATTGCTTCTTTACTCTTTATAAATATAAATATAAAAAAATATATAAATAATATATATATATATATATATATATATATATATAATTGTGGTTGCAAAATTAGGAAATTATAATTGTATTAAATTTTAATTGAAAATTTTTGTGATGTATAGTAGCTAGATTTTAATTATATTATTTTTTTATTGTAGTTATGTGACTAATACATATAACAAAAGACAAACGCAAACCCTCTCTAAAGGTGGACTTTATCTTTCTCGCCTCATATTCATTTATGGACAACTATATGTAACAAATTCTAGAGTGAAATAAAAAATAAGATTGGATTAAAAATACTAATTATGGATGAAAATGTAACTAGCCACTACAACTACAAATGTGATTTACAAATAAATATTTAAAAATATTTGATATGAGGTATTCAAATTAATCTTATACTATTTTGATTATTTGTCAATTATTGTATTGCATTTTTTTTGTTTTTTTGATCAAATTTTAAATTTAATAAAGTTATATCAATTTTATATTGTAGATTATGATGGTCTTCTAACCTATGAAATCAATCAGAAATTTTGTATACATTATTATAGCATGTACATATATAAATGTTTAAAAAGTTAAAACTTTATATTAGACAAAATAATAATTACTACAATTAGTATTGTTATAATCCACATAACTTTTTACATTTATTTATAAATATGATAAAATTAATATCATTTATTTTAAATCATATTTATCATTACTATTAATATTTATTTTTAATTTCTTTATTTTTTTTTCATTTACTATAAAAAAACAAAATTCATTCATCTAAATATTAACCCGTTGCATGGGTCATAATTCTAGTTAAGATAAAATATAACCATTGATTGTAACTATAATAACAATATTAATAGTAATAATAGCATTAATAATTAAAAAATATTAAAATGAAATATAATTATTACAATAAAATTATAGATAGTTATATTAATAATTAAGGAAGATAATGTATGTAAAGTAGGAATGATATAATCAAATAGTAATAAAAAGAAAAAATGGGAGAGAACATAATACAAGATGCTTATTCTTTCATATCTATCATTTTTTTCTCTCTCCAATGAGTATATATGTTTTTTTGTTTGGACACTTTGCATTAGTTGTATAGTTGGAAGTAGCTCAATTTGTTGAGTTGTGGGTAAAATATTTGACATTGATGAGTTAAATATAAAAATGTTGAAATCTTTGAACAAGACTTGGCAACCAAAGGCCACTACCATAATGGAGTCACAAAATCTTACCAACATGTCTATGACTACTCTATTTGGAAGCTAAGAGAACATGAGTTGGAGTTGAGAGGACTCAATGAGGAAGAAGAAAGGGAAAAGAAATATATAGCCTTTAAATATGAAATCTAAAAGGGTAAGAGTCATGAAGAGGACAATGGCTCAAACTGTGAAAATATGAATTTTATGATGAAGCAATTCACAAAGTTCATGAAGAACAAAAACAAAGGGCATCACAAAAGTTATAAAAAAGAGAACCAAATTTTGTTTCAAATTACAAGTGGTACGGATGTAGTCAAACAGGTCATGTTAAAGTCGGGTGCCAAAATTCAAAGAAAAGTGAAGAAAACAAAGATAGAAATTTATAAATATGAAGAAAGCCTACATAGCTTGGGAAAAGAATGATTCAAGCTCTTTATTTATCTCAAGTGTTTCGGGTGAAGAAGCAAACATTGGCTTAATGGTAGACAATAAATCCACAAGTAGCGAGGTAAGTAATTTTAGTGACCTAAATGAATATTATGAAATGCATACTACTTTTCAACAACTTTATATTGAATCTGAAAAGTTGTTAACATTGAATAATAAACTGAAAATTGAATATAAAGTTCTTGAACAAAAACTTGAACAATCTCAACAAAAGGAAGATACGTGGAGAACAAAAATGTCTAGCTTTGGAAAAGGTGAAACGATAATTGTTGAGTGTGAAAATTGCAATATTTGTGAAAATAAAATTGTTGATCTAGAAAAGTCTAGCAAATTTTTCTCTAGGTCAAAATAATACTTTGAAAAATTCAAGATAAAGGTTTTTCAATAGAAATAGACAAGTGTTTAGAAACTATAACAAGAAGTTTTCATTTTGAATTAGTTTGGCAAATGGAGTCAAACCCAAGCTCTTTCCTCAAAAATCACTTCCCTCTTACCCTTGTTGTTTTGCTTGGTGTATCTCTCAGTTTGGTGTTGTATTTGAGACTTCACCTTCTCATGCATTTTCTTCACAAATTCAAGCCTAGATACCCATTCCTTATGAATGAAGTCACTAGGATTTGGAAAAGGTATGAAGTTTAAAGGAGTGAGAGGGTTGAAGCCTTATACAACCTCAAATGGAGAGATTTTAGTGGTCTTGTGAACCACCCTATTATATGCAAACTTAATGTGGAGAGGTATTCATCCCAAGACTTGCGGTTTCCTTTCAAAATAGACCTCAAAATGGTTCCTAAAGACCTATTCACCACCTCGGTTTGCCCATTGGTTTGTGGGTGACTAGAGGTGAAAAAATGAAGCTTGGTTCCTAGCCTAGACCAAAGTGTCTTCCAAAAATGGCTGAGGAACTTAGAATTCCTATTAGAAATAATGGTTTTAGGCAAACCATAGAGTTTCACCACATCTCTAAAGAAGAGTTTTTCTATGTACCTTGCATCATCTACCTTATGGCATGATATAAAATGAGTCATCTTGCTAAACCTATCCACAACCACAAAGAGAGAGTCAAATCCCTTGAGTTTTGGGTATACCATGGATGAAATCCAAGCTAATGTCTTCCTATGGAGATGAAGCAATGGGTAGGGGGATTACAAACCATGAAGCATAGTCTTAGCCTTGGGTTGCAAGCATGCAATGCACTTATGACAATGTCTTTGAACTTCCTTCCTCATATAAGACCAATACAATTTCTCTTAAAGAATTTTCTGAGTTTTATCAACTCCAAAATGGTCCATGAGACCTCCCTCATGTAACTTCTTGATGAGGAGTTTCCTATGGTAACCTTGAGGCACACACAACCTACCCTCTTTAAACAAGTACCCTTTGGACACATAGTAACCCCCTTGAGCCTTCTATTGATAACTAGAAAAAATGGAGGAAAAGAAGTCATCTTGTTCACACAACTCTCATATGTGATCAAAACCAAGAATTTATGATCCAAATTTTGTGAAAAGGTTGTGCCTTCTAGAGATAGTACTCCCAAGTTTGAAGTAACCTCACAAGAGCATACAACTTCGTAACATAGTTAGGGTAGTTAAGAGTGACGTCATTGAATTTTTCACTAAAATAGGCAATGGGGTGCCCCTCTTATAACAAAACTCCACCTATTCCCATACCACTTGCATCATATTCTATCTCAAAATTTTTTGAAAAGTTTGGAAGAGATAGAATGGGTGCATTGGTGAGCTTCTCCTTAAGTTGTTTGAAAGTTAACTCTTATCTTATTCCTACACAAATTTAACATCGTTTTTCGCCAACTTATTAAGTGGTGAAGCTATGCTTGAGAAGTTAGGGACAAATCTCCTATAGAATGATGTTAAACCATGAAAACTCCTAACTTTTCCTACCTTTTAGGGAGTTGGCCAATCTTGAATGGCTTGGACTTTGGTGGGATCAACATGCACACCATGCTTGTTCACTATGAATCCTAGGAAGACTATATTATCCTCACAAAATGTGCACTTCTCCTTGTTTCCAAAAGATGGTTATCCCTCAAAGTGGAGAGAACAACCTTCAAATGTCCTAGAAGATCATGAAGACTCTTGTTATACACTAGGATGTCATTAAAGTACATAACCACAAATTTCCCAATGCAATCCCTAAGGACATGATTCATTAGCCTCATGAATGTTTTAGGTGCATTAGTTAAGCCAAATGGCATCACTAACGACTCATAAAGACCAAATTTAGTATTAAATGCAGTTTTACACTCATCACCCTCTCTTATTTGGTGATAACCACTTTTAAGTATATTTTGGAAAATATAGTGAACCCATGCAACTCATCCAATTAGGTGCTTATACTTAATGGTAATGTTGTTGATAACCTACAATCACAACACATTGTCCACTTTCCATCTTTCCTAGAGGCTAATAACCCAAGTACGACACATGGACTTAAGCTCTTTTGAATCCATCCTTTGTCTAACAAATATTGCAGTTGAGTCTCAATCTCCTTTGTTTATTGGGGATTTGTTCTATAGGTTAACCTATTTGGTAAGCTTGCCCTAAGAACAAAATCTATTTGATGCTCCATTCCCCTAATTGGTGAAAGACCTTTAGGATCTTCTTGGGGGAACATATCATCAAATTCTCATAAAAGTTTTTTCAAAGGAGATGGATACTTGGATTCTAGATTTGAACAAATGCATGAAAGTACTCCTTCACAAAAGAGAAGGTAGGAAAGTTACTTACAAAGGAGAGTTTCCTTTGATAAATTCTTCTCCTTTTGAGTGACCTTGGGAGGAGCACTACTTTCCCCCTCTTCATGAATGCATGCGTTGGGAGCTTGCTCCCCCAACTCTTTGCACATGCTCTCTTCTTTTCTCTCATCATCCCTTAGTTTCTTCATTTGTATTTGATCCTTAAACACTTTAAAAGGTGCTAGGGGATGAAGAACAAACTTCTTTTCCTTGTGTTGGAAAGTAGTCTCATTGGTAAGACCATTGTGCATAGTTTTCTTGTGAAATTGCTAAGGTCAACCTAAGAGAATGTGACAAGCTTCCATAGGTATTATGTCACAAAGAACTTTATCCTCATAGTTTCCTATAGAGAGCTTGACCTCCTCTTGTTAGTCCACATTCAAATCCGCTTCTTCATTAAGCCATTGAAGTTTGTAAGGTTTTGGATTATTGTGAGACCCAATTTTTCCACAAACCTAGTGCTACAACTATTGTAACATGAGCCACTATCCATAATGAGAGAACATGTTTTGTTTGAAACTTTACATCTTGTATGAAAGATGTTCTCTCTTTGGGTCAAGACTTAATGATGTAGGATTATCTTGACCTTTTAAAGATTATTGAATATGGTGTGAGTTGATTAAGAAAGCTAAGTGAAATCTCCACTAGACCTTAAGATAGCATGTTATCTAGATGTAAAGGTTCCTTTCACAAAGCTCATAAGAAGAAGATGATAGATTGATTCAAAATAAAAAGAAGATAAAATGTGAATAAACATATAAGAACTGAGAACAATTAAAGGAAGAAGAAAGTAATAAAATGGCAAGAAGAGAAATGGAAAAGGTGTAAGAAGCACACCACGTTAGGGGAGAGGCAAAGCCATGGACTCTACTAAAGATAAGTGATGGTGCCGCCACTTGAATCAAGATTCAAGATAAGGCTAAAAGCATTAACTCCCTAGGGAGGAAACTCTCACAAGGTTGATACACAAATGTGTTTGATTTCTCCAAAATGTTCAACCTCTTGTACAAGTGTTAGAGGTACCATTAAATAGAAGTGTCTAGGGGTCTCTTAGCAAAAACAAATAATCTCAAAAGGGTTACGTAACAAATGGCGAAACTAGTGTCTAGAAAGTAGGTCAACAAAGGAACACATGGACACATTCTAGAAGCCTTCTTGGCCAAGGCATGGTGGATGCTCTTCTAGATGTTTCTAGACTTCTTGGTGGCCAAGGCATGTGGTCATCCTTTCTAAATGTTTCTGAAAGCTTTGCCATCTCTCTCTCCTCTGTATGGACTTGTCTTCATATGCCACTTATCCACTTTGTGCGTCACCTCCTTAGTTATCCTACAAAACAAATAAAGCTAGATTAACATGTTGGCTTTAGGCTAAGCTAATCTTTGGGTCAACTAGTCAACCTAAGGTCAAGGTCAATAAGTCAACTTAAAATAGTCAACCAAGTCAACTTCATGGAATTCAAACTAAAGAAATAAAACAATGAAAAGGAATTAAGGAACTCCCTTTCTCTTAGGCATGTGTCATGAGTCATCATCCTTGTTAGGGATCAAGCCTTCATCACTTGAGGACTAGGTTGATTTTTTAGAACTATTTTCATAATAAGGAGGTCTCCCTCACAAGGGTAGGAATCTTCTCCCTCACTCTCATCCTCACTTACACTTTTCTCTTTCTTTTCTTCACTATTATATCATCAACACCCCTTAGGATTTTGGTCTTATTGGAGGGGCATTGTGATGATATATGACCTCTACCTTGACACTTAAAACACTTAATCTCACTTGTGTGCATAGTTGATGATGATCCCTCCCTGTGTTTCTCCTTTCCTTTCTCAAATTTTCTAGGGGGCTCCTCTCTTTTCTCAAATCTTGACATATGAGCTTGAGTGGTTATCTGTCAAACCTTTTCTCAAATGTTATTGTTCTACCTTAATCCAAATTTGTACCAAGTCATTTAAGTATTGATAGGGCAACAATTTCACTCTATCACTAATGTCAAGATTGAGATCACTTAAAAACCTAGAAATAGTGGTTTCTTCCCCTTCCCTAGTTCCCACCCTTATCATATAGAGCTTCATTTTTTGTCTATACTCTTCCACACTCATGTTCTATTGTTGGCCCCTTTGGAGTTTATCCATAAGCTCCTCTTAGCACTCTAATTTTGCTTATTTTCCTTTTAGAAAAAGGTTTTGTTTTAGTTTAAATAAATTTGTTTTTATCTTTATTTAATTAGTTTTTGTTGAGCATTTAGAAAACTGGAGTTTTCACAAAAAATGTGATAAAAGGGTTAATTTTAATAGTATTTTGTTTCATTTAATTTGCCCTGTTTAAAACTCCATTTTAATAAAAGTTGTTTTGCTAGGAGACCCTTTATTCTTGCTTAATTGCATGTGAGCCCTTAATTCCAATTGTTTGATTTTGCGAAGCATCCCCTGCCTTGGTCAACCGCAATTTTCCCAAGCCTTCATTCATGTTCATCATAACACACCGTTTTACTAAAATCATGGTTGATCCTTTGTTTTGGTGAAACGCAAGAAGCAAAACACACATCATAATTAAGCACTACTCCACTACACAAGCAAAATGGAAGCTCTGATGCATGAATATGATACGTGAGATCCTAGTTTTAGAGAAGGGAGCCAACGTTGATCATGATGGATGGAGACAATTGGAAGATCAAATTAGAGTGAGAGCGTGGAAAATTCGTGGAGAAAAAAAAGGGAAAAGTCAAGTTGATCAAGGGCGTAAGATCTCTGATTCAAGGTTTGTGATTCTGTTTCGAGATGCAGGGAATTGGGATTGCAATTTCTGTTTGTTTTTCTAATTTTTCCTTAGGGGTTTTTAAAGGGCATGATTAGGTTTTGTAAACGTGAGTTCTAGAATATACATGCTAGACTTTTGTGGTAAGAGCTAGGGTTCAAGGTTCTTGCGCAAGGGGGAGAAAGTATACTATAATAGGGTTTTTTCCATCTTTGATGAGCACAAAAAGGCCTTTAGAGATTGGATTTTTCCCTAGTGTGTCAGTAGGTCTACTTAGTCTTTCACCCACACAAAGTGGTCGGGATTGCTAAGTGAGTTCCTTGCATCATTTTAATTTTAGCACTATTCTTGAACTCATGTAATCCTCCTTTGATTTTTTTAGTGAAATACAATGACTAAATTCTAGTTGTGAATCGTGTTTGTTTATGTTTTGCTGAAGTTTAAGTTTTCTTTTTAGGTTTCTCATTTCAAAATCATTTTAATTTTGCTTATTGCTTTCTTAATGTTATTGTAGTTTCATGTTTCCAAGTTAGTGACTTAAGTATGGATGAACATTGCACACTTTAAGGATTGAAAACCAAGTGACCCCAAAGTGGGCACATTTTATCGAGTGGTCTTCTCGAGTGTAGAATAGTCCATGATTAAATCACTACATTTGTTTCTGTTCAATTTGTGCTACTGATTTAGTGTTTTAAGTAGGATTCTTGTTTTTCACATAATTTTAGTTCCTTTTTGGAATCCATATGAACTCAAAGTGGGCATACATTCCTGAAATGTCTTCTCGAGTGCAAAAGAACTTTAGTTTGATAACCAAATTAGTTTCCACATTCACTTTTGTTCTACGATATTTAAATTTGTTTTCTTTGGTTGTCATTCTGTTACTGATTTGAGATTCTGCATTAATTTAATTCTACTGTCTTTGCTTTAAATTCATGTAACAAGTAGTTTAGGATCATGTTTTCTATTGTAATTGTGGTAGGGAATTTTATTTCCATGCATTTTATATGATTTTGCCATGTTATTTTCTTTGTTTATAATAGGAGTGCATATTATCTTAACCATCCGGTGTGACAAGGCTAAATCCATTCATTAATGCTTATACTATTACGTGGGAGTTTTAAAGGCTAGAAATTATGGGTTAGTTAATCATTTTGAGTGTTTAGCCCTCAACTCATGCATGGCCTTCATAAATTTAATTTAGTATCCTAATATTCTAAAGTCTTGCATCAGTGTCCTAATCCCTTCATTTTAGTCATTATGCACCACTAGCATTTTAGTTTCCATTGCATCCTACATCAACATTGCATGATCTATTTCGTTTTTCTATATAGAATCAAGGTTTTTGGTGGGTAGGGGTGGACAAAAAATCTAATTTTCTTGATTTGATCCACTTTTGCTCTGATCCAATCCATTTAAATTCCATTTTATTGAAAATCCAATCCATTTAAAATCCATTTTTTTGGATCTGGATTTCAATCTAATTGACATTTTATATATTTTATGGATTGAATATTCATTATCTAAATCAAGATTTTCAAATATGGATAATCCAAAAAATCCAATCTAAATTTTTAATAGAAATTTTTAGTTGGGCTAGGCTAAAGGTTGAGATGGACTAGGCTATATCCAAACTCGGACAGGCCGTACTCGACGACATGTACGGACCGAGCAGGCCCGACGACCTTGAAGGGCCGGATGGGTCCGATGACCAGAACAGGCTGGGCGGGCTTGATGACTCAGATAAGTCATTGGGTATGAACCCCTGAACGGGTTGGGCGGGCCCAAAGACACAAATAGGTTGGATGGGTCCGAAGACCTATATGGGCTAGGCTGGTTAGACGACTCGGACAGGTCGTGCCCGACAACCTGTGTAAGATCCGAGAAAATTAAATAATTAAATAAATAATTATTTAGTAAATGAGGGTAATGGGATCTCTATGGCAATAAATGCTAGAAGTTATGACAAGCAGAAATACTAGCTTAAGTGGTTGAGAGTATATGGCCATGATTAAAGGACTTGGATTCAAGTCCTGTGTATGCCATTTGTATGTAAATTAATTATTTTATTATTTTAATAATATGCTTGACCATGGTGCGTGATAATATAATCCTAGATGTGTAGGTATTAGGTAATTGGGTGGCTGTGGTGTTTGGGAGTGCCTTTGGGAGCAGAAATTCCAACACTTGGAGTGCCTTTGGAAGCAGAAATTCCAGATTAGGGGAGCTGCACTTCGTGCTTTAAACTTTAATTATATAATTGTGTAATGTATGGGATACATTTGTGTGTTTTGTTTCTACCAAGTTTATAGATTTTTCGTGTTTCAGGAATTTTTCAGAAACCGCTTGGCGATAATGAAGGCCTGTCAGGCGACGAATGATATTTGAACTAAGATTCTGGGTTCTGCCCATAAATCGCCTGACGACAATGAAGGCCCACCAAGCGATACGAATTGGATTGGTTCGTTTTCTGTGACTTTGTAGTTTTTTTTTTGAACGTACACCTTTGGTTTTGGGTAGTTTTACACGCAATAGGGACCGCCGGGTGGTGGTTTCCTATTGCTAGGCGCTAGGTCTCTGGTCTTGTTTCATTGGGCGGCAAGATCTAGTCGTTGGGCGACTACGATTTTTCTAATCTGCGCAATTTTCGTAAAACTATATGTCTCATTTCGTTAGTCGTCCGATTTACCTGAAAGTTTGACATGTGATCCATAACATGTTATTCTTTACTTTCAACGGTGGAGATTTGAATTGGAGTTTTGTAGCTAGAGTTATATGTTACTCGTGATTATTGGTTTGAATTCCCTAACAATATGATTAGTATTGGATGCTTCAGTGTGATTGGGCCATGCTAGGATAAATGGATTTGTGGTTTCGGTGCTCTGGTTGACATGTGGTGTTTGGGTCATTAGAACCTGTCTTGGGGTGCACAAACCAGCAACTCTCACGTTACTGGTGTGGCGCCTAGTGGTGTGTCCCGTGCAGCGTCCAACGACATGTTGAGATCACCAAACAGTCTACGCTAGAATGTCGCCTGGCAGCGCTTAGGCAGCGCCAGGCGATAGCACATGGCAGTGTTTGTTATTATTGCATTTTGCATGTCTTGTTGTGTTGGTCCTGGTCTAGATATGCTTGACTGTATCACAAGCGAGTAGGTTCGTGATTGGTGATGGAACGCGTGGTTAATATGAGCGGGAAGGTTCATATTAATGATACTCTCGTGTGAGGATATGATCAGGGACGTTCATATGTTCCGTTCTCACACTTGAGAGTTGCTGTGAGCGAGGAGGTTCATAGCTGGATGAATCATACGTCTTGGACTACAGGTGGAGAGGTCCGTAGAGTTGGACTACAAGCGGGGAGGTTCGTAGAGTTAGACCACAAGCGGATAGGTTCGTGGAAGCATTGGAATCCCTAAAACCAGCTTGAGTGTGTATCTTGTATAAGGTAATGTGTTTTTCTTAATTTCTTTTGAATGTGTTGAGATGTGGACTTAGACTAGGAGATGCTTGACTATGTCATGAGCAGGTAGGTTCATGGCTGGTGGTGAACACATGATAATATAAGTGGGGAGGTTCATATTATGATGCTCTTGTGTGAGGATACGAATGGGGAGGTTCATATGTTTCATGCTCAAACTTGAGGGTTGTTGCGAGTGTGGATGTTTGTAGTTGTTGGATCACGTGTGTTAGACTACGGGTAGGGAGGTCTGTAGAGTTGGATTACGAGCGGGGATGTTTGTAGAGGCAGGACCACGAGCAGACAAGTTCGTGGAAGCATATATATCCTAGGTCCATGGTCAAGAAATTGTGGGTTGGAAAGCGTAGGGCAGTAAGGTTTCTTGGTTAAGCATTGGCTGGAATAAAGTAATTTTGGGTGAACTTCTATGTATTAAATTATATGTTTATATTATTACATGAGCTCACCCTTTTTGTGTGTGTTTAGCGATGATCGTGTAATTCGTTACACGGGAGCAGACATTGTTTCAAGTGGAGCTAGTAACGCTTAGAGCTGAAGAAGGGCTAGCTTGGGAAGTTTTATAACTATATTTGACTATGTTGTAAACATTTAGTTGATCAGTTTTGAACTATGTAAACCTAGAGTTTAATTTATGGTTTTGAATTTTGAGACATTTTATTAAGGCATATTTAATAATGGCATAATTAATATTATTTTACTTTATTTTATTTAAATTAGTAATATCTGGCCAAGATGTTACAACCTGTATGGACTGGGCAGGCCCGACAACCCTAATGGGCCAAGTCGGCTCGACAACTCGGACGAGCCATGCCAAAATGACTTGTACGAATCGGGCAGGCCCAACGACCCTAATGGGCCAAGCGAGCCCAACGACCCGATAGTGTGAGGTTGGGCCAGCACAACTAGTCAGATAAATCGGGCTGACCCGACGACCTAGACGGGTTGGCTGGACCTGGCCTGATGGCCTGGATGGGTCCTAGACCTATCGACCCTTAGCCGACGACAAAAAGTTTAATAATATATTTTTCATGTTTAAGAAGAAAGCCCATGGGTGGGGCTTGACCCACACGACTTTTGTGTGGTTCTTGGCCCCGTGGGCTTCTTTAATGGGGGGCTTTTTTGGCCCTAGTCCTGTAGGTTGGGCAAAATTGACAACTCTAGCATAATTGTATCTTGTCGGCCTTAAGGAGACAAGTTTTAGAAAATTCAATTTAAATTTCTTATATCAAAAATGAATTCTTGATTTTGAACTTGATCCAAATATTTGGACTATATTTAAATCTTGATCTAAATATTTGGATCTAGATTTAAAAAAAATTCAAACTAGGTTTGATGAAAAAATGGATTTGGATCGAAAATCTTATCCAATTATTTGGATCTAAACTAGATGGAATTGGATCATTAAAAATCCAATACATGACCACCCCTACTAGTGGGTTAAGATTTTTATTTGGCCTTGCACTGCACTTGAAAAGGAGTTGTATTGCCTTGTTGCTATGAGTTGTTACCCCAATATGCCATTAGCATTTGCATTGCATTTTAATATAATCTCGAACTTGCACATTGAGTGAATTGAATTGGAATCCTAAATCCTGAATTGAATTTTGGTTAACAGTTAATTAAGAACCCTTGTTTGAGATCAGCTTGAGCTTACATGAATTCCAAAGCATGCACATGATTTACTTGCATTTGCCATATCATGATATCACTTTAAGCTTGGTTCAATTATAGGGGCATGAATAACACGTGAACTCTATCTTGGATCTTGAATTGAATTGATATAGATTTTCATGCATATTTTCATCTAATTCAGTGTTGCATTCATGTTAGTTCTCTATTGCCATCTAATTTCTAGATTTGTATCATAGCACATGCACATTCTGTTTGGGTGTGATGTGATGAAGGATTGACCCCAACCAAGGATGGAGGCACATGCTTAAGAAGACTAAGCATATTTAGAAAGGAAGTTCACTAATCCTTCATCCCTTTCATTTGTATTTGTTATTTTTGATTCCCAAAGTTGACTTAGTTGAATCAACTTTAGTTGACTTGTTGACCTTTGACTTGGTTTGACTTGTTGACTATAGTTGACTTGACTTAAGCCAACATGCTAATCTATGTTTATTTTCTTTGTAGGTTAATTAGGAGTAAGAAAGCAATGCTAGGTGGTGCATGGTGATTGGGGAGCATAAATAATGTGGAGGAGAGAGTAAAGCAAAGGCATAAAGCATAAAGTAAAAGGCATGAAGCAAGTGTACCTATGTACCTTTGGTCTCCTTTGTTTTTAGCTCACTTTGGCCACTTTTTGGAGACATATGAGACACATTCTTTGTCTCTTTTTGTGCTAGAACGAAATTAGCCTTGCACACACCATAGTTAGTTCTTTTGTCTCTCATTTTTGTAACCTTATTTGACCTAGTTTCTAGAAGCTAGGGTTAGGTTTTTGTAGAGACATCCTTAGGTATCTTTTATTTGCTTAGAGGCCCTTAAACTCTTCTATATAAGGGGTGCTCCTAGACATGTAAAAGG
>Ga0214544_1007557_pt1 | contig 18959 bp, 10 predicted proteins | sample CNSS3metaG_FD_160074 | JGI IMG/M metagenome (GOLD analysis project Ga0214544, IMG submission 160074) | Root nodule microbial communities from cowpea collected in UCLA plant growth center, Los Angeles, California, USA - CNSS3 | ecosystem: Host-associated > Plants > Roots > Nodule | place: USA... | reverse complement strand
TGACCACCCCCCCCCCCACCCACACACACACACAAACACAGAACAGACACACACACACAGTCACAAACAAAGATAGAGACACAAAAACAAACACGGAAAAACATAAACAGAGACACACAAAGAGAGAAACACACACATACATACACACACACACACACAAACACACACACACACACACATACACACATGCACACGTCCACACCCACGTCCATGCCCGCGCAAGTGCCCCCGCCCATGCCCACGTGCACGCCCACACACACGCCCACGCCCACGCCCGCGCCCACGCCTGCGCCATGCCCACTCGCACCCCCACCGCACGCCCACGCCTGCGCCCGCGCACATGCCTCCGCACACGTCCACACTCACGCCCACGTGCACGCACACGCCTATGTCCACGTCCACGCACATGCACACGCATGCACTCGCGCACACGCCCACCCACACCCACACGCGCACACACATGCACACGAACACGTGCAAACACACATACACACACATGCAAGCAAGCACACATGCATGAAGGTACGCCCACACGTATACACTCATACAACAAGGCACACACACCCACCTATCCACACGCGTGCGCACACATACACACACATGTGCAACATCCACACACAAAAATTAGATACCTTAACGTGTATAATTTAGCCATTAAATTAACTTCTTAAGTAATATTCGGCTTAAAATATTTTAAAACAATCATGTATTAACCCAAAACTCAAATAACATCCAAATAAAACATCATCCACATAGAAATCAAAATCTTATGACCAAGTCACTTCACATCCATAAAGTATATCCTAAGGTTCAATAAAGATAAAAACAAATGAAAAGAAAAAAAAGAAAGATGGGAATTTACAAGTATATGTGAATTTACCAGCCGTAACATATAAAAGTCTCATTTGTGTAGATGGTGTATGGTCTATAAAAAGCTATATATAATAATTGTACTAAAAGTAATCGGTTAAATGAATGGGTATAGAAGGAAACGTCCTTGTAGTTTTTCAATCATACCATATATCGGATCGGACCACTCTAAAGTTGAAATAAACTTTTCCTTTTTCCATTTCCTTTCTCATTCTTTTATTTCTTCTAAAATCTTCTACAAACTAACTATATCAAAATAAAACATGCTATAAATAACAAAAACAAACAAATATATCTATATATATACACACAACAATTGCAGAAGAATATGTCTTGGTTTAAACAAGACACAGAAGGGTGAAACCACTACGTCAAAAACAAAAAAACACTACAAGTTTTTAATATTATATATATATATATATATATATATATATATATATATATATATATATATGTATGTGTGTGTGTGTGTAAATCAAGTTGTTACTTTGTATTTTAATGGGGACGGGTTATCCACGTTTTTGTATTAATGGTGAGGACCATCTAATGTTTTCTCGCCATCACAATAATTATTTTGACTTTAAAGTGACATGTATCAATGTTTTCTTACATAATCAATAAATAATGTTAAAGTTTCCAAATTTAAGGAAAAATATCACAAAATTTTAAGGATTACGATTATATTCATTTATAGTCAAAGAGTCTAATTTTGTATCTTGTAGTTTGTTTGTTTTTTTTTTTACAGAAATTATTTAATTATAATTTATCTGAGTTTCATTTTTAAAGTAAATAAATATTACAAAACTCCTCATGTTTTTAATTATATATTAGTATGATTTCAAATATATTGAAATAATTAGACATTCGAGATTGGAGATGCATTTTTAAACTCAGGGTCCATTTTAAAATTCTACAATTTTATCTTTACAAGACATTTAGATTGAAAAAAATATTTAAATTACTTTTTATCTTAACTCTTAAATAATATAAGATTAAGAACAATACAAAACTTTTTATATTACTAAATTTTTTATTTATAACGAACAAAAGTGTAATTAATTTGTCCTACGAGGAAAAATACATTTTGTGGTTAGAAATTTTACTACAAATCAGTATTTTTAAGTTTGTATAATATTTTTTTTTCCTTTTTCTACACATCTTAAAAGTCTTAAATATAGAATCAATGAGTGAATTTCTCACTCGTAATATAGTATAAATCTTCTAAATTAATTTAAAATGTTGTCTATCTCAACTTTCTTATACTTTTCGTTAACATATTATTTTCATTAGTTTAATGATGAGTCAATTTTTTAAAATATTAATAGAAATCTTATCCTTTGTGAATGTGTGGCCTTTATTAACAAACAAACAATTCGTATTGTATTGAGTTTCAGTGCTAATTTAACTTCTTTAAAACCTAAACATTTATAAAGGTTTTTTTTAATTTTTTTATCATTAATCAAAACTTAAATAAGTTTCTAATCGCGCTTTATTTTTCTTTACATCTCATAATATTTAAAATAAATTTTTAATTCTTATAAAATATATAATTTTTATTTTTAACTTATATCAAATATATTTATTAGATTTTCATTATTCTAAAATTTCAAATTACTGTTTTAGTTGTCAATATTTATTCATTTTTAGTAGTTAATATTTATTTGAATTAATACATCAGGATTATATCACAATGTTATTTAGTATTTGAAATAACCATTTAACACTTTTATTCAACATACAAATAGTTATATAATATTAGAATATTAAGAATAACAAACAATAAAACATTAATTTTACAGAAAATAAAAATAAAAGATAGTTTTTTATTAAAATAAAATCAACACTCATTTACATACATACTGAAAACATATTTTTTTTATATGAAATATATTTTTTCTATAAATATTTCTTATACAAAGATTTTTATGTTTATATAGTTAATAACATAAAAATTTAATAAATGTATACTTTACTTTAATTGTTCATTAGATTATAAGTCTATGTCATTTTCTGAAATCTAATAATATGCATATAAGTAATCTAGTTACTAAAATAATTCACCACTTAAACATTTGTTATACAAGTTTTTTGTACTCTATTAAAAAATTCTGCAATATTTTTTGTGATTTCCAATTATGTTTGAAATCAATTTTATTTAGTTCTATTTGATAAATCATGTTTTACTCTAAAGGAATTATTTCTATATATAAAAAAAATACATTGAAGAAATCAGGTACATCTATGGAAGTATGGTTAAATATGATTTAGTCTAAAATTTTGACACAAAATTGAAATTTGTTTAATGTTATATATTTTAGTTTTTAAATTTTAAAAAAAATAAATGAATATAATATTTTAACTCGTTAATTATTTTATATGTTAAACATGTTTTTCAACCGAAATTGAAGTGAAAAGATATCAAAGAATAGAAACTTGAATGCTAGTTCGAAACATGTTTGACATGTCAAAAATATTTAATACTGAATTATAATAACTACATACATTCTCTTTTAAAGTTTGAAGACTCAAAATATATCAAAATTTTATAATTTTAATTTTACATCAAAATTCAATAATTAAAAACATAATTAATCTAATATTTTTGAAGATTTAATTTGTTTAAGTCAATAAATCTTAAAAAAAAATTAATTAATCTAATATTTTTATAAAAATATTTAGAATAGAAAAATAACAACAACTTTTTAAATTTAAATTATGTAAGGTCACATCGTGTATATATATATATATATATATATATATATATATATATATATATATATATATATATATATATATTCTTTAGAAAAAGGTAAATGCATACAGAGTGGAGAATTCTTTTAGGTACACAAATTTAGGTGCAATTATCAAGTTGCATGACAATGTGTGACTTTTTGAATGTGGTGCAATTCATTTTTTATTATAAGAATGGTACATTTTTTAAAAATTATTCAAATAGACATGTCCATCCAATTTCTCAAACCATTTCTTCCCATAGTTTATTGAGAAATTCCAATTTGTTTGAATTTTGAGACTTCTTTAATTATAACTCATCAATTATTTGAACCAAGAGTTTAAATATTACGACTTGTTATGACAAACCTACATTACACTCATTAATCCATATTTATTACATAAAATTTCATCCTTATTATTCTCGTATCGATATACGACATATTATCATATATTAAAATATGATTCTATAAAGTTTAAATCAAAATATTAAGTAATAATTAGATAAAGTAAAAGAATCGTATAAAATATTTCGCAATTACAAAATTCATGACAACAAACATATGTAAATTTTGCAAACATCAATGAAATACACTTAAAAAGTATTTTTAAAAAGTTATAAAAAGAAAAACAATATTTAAGTTTAAAAATATTTCAAATGTCTTTTTATTCATTTATTTTCTTATATACTAATAAATATTATATTGAATGAAATCGAATAGTAGTTCAACCACAGTTTTTAGTCTTTTGACACTTATAAAGAAACTACATTTTGTGGATGAATTGAAAATAATTTCTAAATTGACTAATATGCTTAATTCAAAAGGGAGATTCTAATAATAATGAGATGTTCAAACTACAAAAAAATCTAGTAGGAGTAAGCCAAAGAAACCTATTACTAATTCTCTAAAACAAAATCTTCTAAAACTTAAACTTTTTTTTTTAATGTGAAAGAATTGACTAATGATAATTTTTTTAGTATGACGAGGAATTTGTCTTTTCCTTGTTATATGAAATTTAAAGTATCTAATGATTTTCATGAAAGAAATTATGATTCTTTTTCATACAAGCTCAAAATAATTCTATATTGGGTTAGATGTGGTCTTCCAATGGTTTTCTTTCATTTTCTTTTTTCTTTTTTTAAATAAAATATTAATATAATGGCGATGATACCTAGCATTAATTTATTTAGAAATCAAATAGGTAAGAAATATTAAAGTAATAATAATAATAATTCAAATTTAAACATAAATATTTTATCTTTCGAACTTCAATCTATATTTGATGGTATAAACAAGATTTATAATAATAAAATAAAATAATTATATTATAGTAAATGAAAGATTTTTAACAAGCAATAGTAAAATTACATTTATAAGAATGATTTAGAAAATAAAAAATATATAAAAATCATCAAAATATTATTCCGCATAATAAAAATAAACAACAAATAAAAATATTAAAAAAATAAAAATTGATCAAACAATTTCATACACCATTAAATAAAACTGCACGAATAAAAAAATATGTATAATTAAGAGTATAATAAGATGAAAAATACCTTGGACATTTAAGAAAATTTCCAAATATAAAAAACAATTGAATTGTTGAGAGATAATGAAAATTGTTTAGCAAAACAAATTTTTTTCAAATAATACAAAAATTAAGGATTAAAGAGAATATAATCTGTTGGAAGTCCCACATCTAGTAGAGATAAGGCTAATTCACAATATATAAGTGAGAGAAATCTTCACCTTATAAGCTGGTTTTGTGGGATTTAATTAAGCTTAAACTCTACTTTTTCTAACATGGTATCAAAGCCAAGCTATAGCCTATCCAGTGAGATTTCTTAGACATTATGTTCCACCCGTTCCATATCCACTAGAGATAAGGTCAATTCACAATATATAAGTGAGAGCAATTCTCACCTTACAAGTCGATTTTGTGGGGTTGAGTTGGGTTTAAACTCCACTTTCCATAACATAATCATAGTAGTTTCACTATAAAGTTTTAGCAAAACAAAAACTTTCCAAACAAATCCACAATTATCTATAATGATAGTAGTTTGACTATCAAGTTGTCAAGGAACCCAATAATGCATGGGAGAAGTAAAAACATCAATGTACACTTTCATTTCTTAAAAGATCTTATAAAGAATGTCACCATTGAACTTCAACATTGTAATTCACAAGAGCAAGTAGCATATGTCATGACTAAGACACTTAAATTGAAAGACTTTGTTCAAATATGAGCAAACTGGGAGTAATAGCAAATGTAAATTGAATATCTAGATGTTTTAGTAAGTTTCTAGATGTTACTAGAAACTTGGAGTTTTAGTCTATCAGTTTTGAACAAGTCAACTTGATTCCTCTAGAATTTTGGTGCCTCTTGTTTCTAATAGAGTTGGTGGTAGAAAATAAGAAAGTGATCTTTTAAGTTGGTTATATATATATATATATATATATATATATATATATATATATATATATATATATATATTAAAATTTTCAATTATACTTTTGTTATAGTTATAGTTCTGGATTGTACAATCCACAGATATTTTAGATTATATAATTTGTAATGCAAATTTACATTTTGAATTGATATGTAATGCAATTTTTGCATTCTAGATTACAATTTGTAATGTAATTTTCAATTTCAGATTGTACAATTTAAAATGTATACGGATTGTAAAATTTGAAACTTATATTTCATGTCTTTTATCACTAATTATCATCTTCTTCCTTACACTTCATATTATTATAATTTTTTCATTTTTTTTGAATGAACACCTATGAATGTTTTTTAGGGTGAAGGTGAAAGAAGAAGGGATAAAGGTGGGAGGTCAAAGAATAAGATAGAGTGGAGGTGAAGAAGGAGGTGGGAGAAGATGAGTGAAGTTGGAGGTGAAAGAAGAAGATATGGTGGAGGTTGAAGAAAGTATGTAGGTGTTTTGAGGGAGGAGAAGAGAATAAAAGGCGGGCAAATTTGTTTTTTACCTTGCTTATGGGGGTGCAATAAGAAAATATAGGGGTGCAGGAAGAAATTCACTACCTTTATTTACTTCAAGTTATCAAATTAAGGGAAAAAAAGTTAATGCAAGTTTATAGTTTATGTATCTTAGTAATTAAATAGAGACATGTATGAAACTATATTTACTAATATTCATACTTGTACCTCTTATATCAGATAATGTGAGAATTTTTTTGACAAAATTATAACGAATTTGGATAATACTCGTGGAAGAAATTCATGTCATCCCTAGTGGAAACACGTAATCACATTTTTTATCACATTGTAATATTCAATTTGATTATTTTTATGTGTAATTAATTACGAAATAGAATTGTAATACAATTTTAATATATATATATATTATTAAAAAAATTATATAACCATTATTTTTAGAAAATTTATTTATTTAGTTATTTTAAAATTAAAAAATTATTCAATATATAAAGGTAGACTATTTTAGTAGGTTCACACACGTTTTCTTAAAAAAAGAAAGAAAGCATAAATGCACATCAAGAATCAAGAGTTATCGCAACATTTAGGTTGGCACATTTTACTGGTGCAGTTATTTAGGTTCACACATTTTATTGGAGCAATTATTTAATTGCATGCCAATTTGTTATTAAAATAACTTTTTTAATTAAGTGCAATTGATTTCTGTAATCACGAAAATGGTAATTTATTACAAAAGTTATTGAAATTAATTTTATATAATTAATTAAGTTTTGTGTTCTGGATAAATTTAAAAATTTTAATTGACTTCAAACTAAATTTTTGTGTAATATTAAGTTCTAAAAATTGTAACTTTTTTAATTGAATCACACAATTAGATTTTTCTATTGATTATGTAAGATGAGAATTATTTTGCACCATCACTTTTTAAATGTTGTTAAATAACATTTTATTAGTAGTTTAGATAAATCATTATTTATATTAGCAATCATTATGAAGATAATTTTTTATTGAAATATTCATTTGACTTATCTGAAATTGATTTTATTTATTTTATTATTTTTAATTCATTATATAAATTATTGGGACCACCCTGAATTATCAATGTTACATCGGTATATAGTCACTTTTTTGGGAAAAATTCATAGTTATCTAACACAGGTGTTTAGAGTAACAAATTCAATACATAATTAACAATAACATTATATTTAAGCAACGTTAAAAATAGTGATTAGAGAAGATTTGGATATTTCTTAAGGTTTCTACAGATGAAAAACGAGTAAGAATAATATAAATAGATAAATATTCTAAAGTAAAAGAAAGAGCAAGTTTTAGTTTTTAAATATTCCAAAATAGTTTTATAAATACATTTATTTTATAGATCAATGAGAGACTAAAAAACAAATTTTATAGTTGTATATAGAGATTAGAATGTTTGAGATAGAAGAAAATTGAAATTCATAAATCTTTTTATCCTCTCCTACTTCTGCACAAAGGTAATAAATAAGCTGATTTTTTTTTATAATTGTACACTATTTTTTATTTTAAATTTCCTGAATTTTATTAAAATACTTAGTTTTAAAAAATTATAAAAATAAAAAATAGTCGCAAGCTGATATTTAAAAGAAATTAAAATATTAAAAGTAAATACGGTAGAAAAACTAAATACAATTTCACATCTTCTTTTCAAAATACAGATATTACGTTACATGATCGGTGACGTTTTAATCAAAAATAAGAAAAATGGTTACCTATTTCGGTAATTTTATTCAAAATATATAAGCTTTTAGTGTATTTTAAAGCGAAAAAGAATCCAAAATAATAATAGAGAATTTGAATTTCCTAATTTTATTTGAATTTGAATCATCCTCCCAAAATTTCTTTTGTAAAATTTATATTTAAAAGCAACTTGTATGTTTTTCAAGCAAATATCATCAAAATTTTCTATCAATAAATGACAAATCAGAAAGAAAAAAAAGTAAAATGGATGGCTGCTAGCAATTTGTTGTATTACATTGTAATGAATGAATTCTTTGTGGTGCGTACGGATTTTGAATGCAACATAACAATAATTTGATTTAAAAAAAAAATAAATTGTCAGCAGTTTCTTAGAATGCAATAAATTCCGATACTTGCTCTAATTGCGGCCCACACTTATTAATGGACTTTATAATCGAGTTAATACATTTTTATCTCTTAATTTTTAATAAATTTTAAAATTTTAGATCAATTTAATCTTTTATATTTCGAAATATATGTATTTAATCATTTTAATTAAAGTTTATTTGACATTTCAAACACATTTAATAACAGTATTTAACTTAACGTTAAAATAATAATGTGTGAACCAATATAAACAACTCAAATACAATTATTTAACGTGTACGAAACATTAAATAACTAAATCTAATAAAATAATAAAATTTAATTAAAATGACTAAATTCACTTAGTTCAAGAGAAGAATGACTAAATTGATTTAAAGTTTCGAGATGAATTAATTTCAAAATTCATTGAGAGTTACATATTTAACCCTTTATAATTTAATTAAAAAAATGGAAAAATATAATTATGTTAGTGAAAACAATTTTTTAATGAATTATAAATACAGAAAAAAAATTGTCAATTACAAAATTACATTTAAAGAATTATTTTGGACGATAATATATTCATACTCTGAATAAAAATGTGTTGCCCATATTGTTCCAAATTTCAATCATCGGAAGCAATTATTTAAGCAAATTGAATTTTCACACTTGTAATTACTTGTTTTATTGTTAATTGAGAGTCACATCAAATAAACTTTAAGAAAGATTGATGTTTTCAACATGATTATTAAAGCTTTCTATTCTTTGAACATCTCAATCACCATTTACATGAAAACTAATTCCAATTATTCTTCCAATGTTATCTAGATATTTATACTTTTTATTATAAAAACTGAAATAAATTTTTTATCTTGTTTTAGTTTAGCTATTCTTCTTTTTATAAAATTTGGAATAATTTTTAATTGAATAGAGGGGTATATAAAACTATCTCGTTGAATTTTGAACCACATTCTCATCTCTCTTTCAAGATTTTTCATCTTGAACCCGTAGATGAAGATACAATACTTCCAGGACTTAATTTATACATATAAGAATCGGTTCTAGTTATAATCAATATAAAAAATGGATGCGATAACATTTTATTAATAAAGAAAAAAACTTTTTATATCCATTATAGTTATATAGATATATAGATATAGAAAGCGGACACCATAATATTTTTATAATTAAAAAAACTTTTTATACCGGTCTATATACAAATGGGGTTTTACATTAATCTTTATAAAATGTATAAAATTTAATTTTAATCCATATACGTTCTTATAATTTTCGAATGACATTTTTAGTTTCTAATATTTATTTGAGTTGATAAAGATCATTATTGTATTACAACATTACGTTGTATTTGAAATAGTAATCTAACTTTTTATTCAGTTCATACAGTTATGTAGAGTCACAATATCAGAAATGAAGTAATAATAATCTACAATTTTGCAAAAGCAAAAATAAATTTCTTTTTCATAACTCACTTATTTAATATATAAAACTTTAATTAAATTGTTGATTGAAATTTAGTAAAATGTGGCCTTCTTCCAACCATATATTAACTCTTTTTATAAAGATGTCCATATTAGAAAAGAAATGAGGAATTATAAGAATAACAGAACTGATAATATTTGAAAATTCAAAATATAGATTAGGTGAACATTATTACTAGGTACAAGGTCACGTCATATATACCTTTTTTGTTGGATTAATGCACGTTTTCCTTTCTTTAAAAGGTATATGCGCATTTTCACCTATGGGGGTCCACTTCCCGATGTGGTGTAATTAACTTTTCTAACTTTAAATAATTATTCAAATAGACTGATATAGTTTTTTTTTTAAATTATTTTTTATAAAGTTACAAAAGCTGTAACATTAAATCGACTTGGATATTTCTTTTTCTTTTAGGTTAAATATATTTTTATGTTAAATATATTTTTAGTTAAAATACTTCGATGGTCCTCGTTTTGGTTCAAAAATCTCAAATTGGTCCTCGAATTTTAATTGATCTCAATTTCGTCCTCATTTTTGTAAATGTGTTTTAAATTAACCCTTTCCGTTATCAGTTCACAGACGGCGTTTATTCCTGATGATGTGGCTGTTTTGTGTATTCTGACGTGTCATTCACTTGTTTTGGCACATATGTTCTTAGTTTCTCTTTTAAAAAGAGATTATTTTCATAACATTTGAATGTTAGGGTTTGAAAAGGGTGAGGTGAAGTTGTCTCTTGCGTTCTCAATTGGTAAGATTAGTAATGTCTCCCTCTCATTCTTGCTCATCCTGCACTTACAATGCTTGGGAGATGAAAAATTCCAGCTTTTCTTCTCATGGAAGTGCGGTGAGGAAGTCCGATTTAACACCTGTTTGTTATTGCGGTGAGAAGACAATCACAAGAACTGCTAGAACGACTAAGAACATGGGGAGAAAATTTTGGGGGGACAAGCAACATTTAATCACAAAATAAAAGCCATACAACATCATTCCCAACCAACAAAACCCTAAACAGCCAAGGATGAACCGATACTCACCTTCACAGTGTGGTGCTCAAGAACGACTACGATCAACGACACTAAAGCTCGAAAATCGAACACTGAAATGTTCGAGCTCACCTTCGACGACGCTGAATCTCACCTTCGTCGACGTTCACGGCATTTACTCGAGTCGCCCTCGCAGTCGCGATTCTTCAACACTCAATTTCAATCCTAATTCATTAATTTAGGGTTTTTATACAAATGCTTATTTTAATGAATAACGCCACGTACAAATTTTTCAGTCCTCAAATTAATGAATCAAGCCACGTCAGATGATTAAAATGAAGTTAACGTTAACAATTTTGACACTGTTAACGATTGGGTTAATTTAAAACACATTTACAAAAATAAGGACGAAATTGAGATCAATTAAAATTCGAGGACCAATTTGAGATTTTTGAACCAAAACGAAGACCATCGAAGTATTTTAACCTATATTTTTTTATTAATTTTTAGTCAATTTTAAATTAGTTTATTTTGAAATTTTGAATTAATTTAGTCATTTATTTTTTGAAATACGTATATTTAATTGTCTTAATCAAATTTTGTCAGATTTATTTAATATGTTTCGTACACATGTTAGGATTGTATTTGAGTTATTTAGAATTTTGATACATTTTTTCTTTAATATTAAGTCAAATACTATTATGAAACGCGTTTAAAATATCAAATAAACTTAACAAAATTTGATCAGAATGACTAAATCCACATATTTTGAAAGATATGAAAAACTAAATTGGTCCAAAATTTTGAAATGAACTAATTCCAAAATTCATCGAAAATTAAGGGATCAAAAACATATTTAACCTTTTTTTTTTACTAAACGGTAATATGAAAGTTCCAAAAATAAAATTACAATCACATCCTCATGAAAACTTATGTAAAATTATTAAAAGTAAAGAATTTATATTGTTTAATTATAAAACATTTTTTAATCTATCTTCTCCGTCACATCATACATATATTTTTACAAACTTTCCTCTCAAATCCACGTACAACTTTTCATACTTTTCATTTAATTCAAACAATCTCATATTCATCTTCAAATCTATTCCATCAAATTTATCTCTCAATGCAAATACAACATTAATTATTAGTTCATACTGCAATAATTTTTATACAATAATTGAATTAGATAATAATAACGAAAAATAAAGAATTACGCCATTGAAGAAACTTAGAAAGTAGAATTAGATTTTTTTCAGCATTCTGTTGTAATTTCATTTCAAAATTACCACAACGGTATAAGTTTTTTAAAAAATATTGTATATACGTAAGTCGTACCAACTTAGTATAATTTCGTTTTATAACAAGAAGTTGGACCAAATTGAAATGACTCCATGCAAATGAATTACTACTGAAATCGTGTCAACTTATAACGATTTTTTTTTTTGTGAAAAATGATCCGAAAATAAAATTTTACGAGAATGGTGAAAAAAGCTATAATTGGAACATGCATGCGGTGGGACGATCACGGTTTTGGTTTGTCGCCACTTCAAAGTCTCCACTAACTAAACCCCACACTCCAGTCTTGTCACCTTCGTGCATCTTTTAGCCGACATTATTAAATACTTATGATCACACAAAATAATTCACATAAAGAAAACCCTCTCCTTGTTATTCTGATTTCATTGTCAATTTAATGTGAATATTATGTTAATTCCTTTTATCTTTATCTTCTGTGTATAGTTAATTCCTTATAGAGAATATTATGGACATGTAAAGAGTTGTTTTTGTCTTATTGTTTTGGTCGATGTAGCATGAATTGTAGTGGCGAAACATGTTTGGTCTATTAAGAAAGAAGAAGCACTTTTTGGTCCTATATATATATCTATCTCTCTTTGTCATCAACATTCAACATTAATTCTTCAAAGCATGGAAAATTGTAGAGAGATGGAAGCAGCACTGGTAAGAAAGAGTGGTGAAGAAGAAGAAGAAGTAGCATTCTGGGAAGAGTTAAAGAGGATAAGCTCGATGGCGGCTCCAATGGTGGCTGTTACGGTTTCACAGTACCTTATGGAGGTTGTGTCACTGATGATGGTGGGACATTTGGGGGTACTGGTATCCTTCTCCGGGGTTGCTGTTGCCACCTCTTTTGCAGAAGTTACCGGATTCATTGTCCTTGTAAATACAACTCTCCTTCCGATGCAATTTTTTTTTATCTCATTTTTTTTATTAGAGTATATATTTTTTTATAATCGGAAAATTATATTTTAAAGTACGAATTTAAGTTTTATATTAAGTAAAAATAGAAAAGTTAAACATCGTATAAGGAAAAAAATCGTAAAATTATTGTTCCAAGGTTTTTTGTTAAAATGGATAAAACTCATGTCACGTATATATAATAGTTCTCTAATGACCTTTACTTCTAAAAGTAAAATCAGTGATATCAAAGTTACTGGTTCATCTGGGATATTATACAGTTGAAGAAAATATACCGTATCGAAAGGAACTCACTCTTAGTCTCTGTTTGTTTCTACCTATTTACTATGGTAGAGGATAGATTTGCAGGTGAATGTTGTTTGTTTAAGCTAATTTGAGGTAATTTACAAGGACAAATTTGAAGGAATGGAGAGAAAGTGATCATCTTTGAAATGAAGAGATTTGAATAAAAAGTTATACCACTTTTTGTAAAATTATATATAGAATTACTACATATAATTTTAAACTTATTTTATGTCATTACAGAAAAATGCTATTTATTATAAAAATTTCAAATATTTAAAATGTAACTAATTAATACTTTATTTTGAATTATAAATTATTCAATTTTAATTAGTTTAAAGTTATATTATGTTTAGATTAAATTAATTAATATCTTATTTATATTAAATTTTTGATTGGATGCAAAAAATTTATATTAACCACGAATAAATAGAATTAAACACTTTTTTTGTTAAACACCACGAATGAATAAAATTAAACACATCTTGTTAAAATATTACAATAATTTATAAATTGTATTAGATAACTATGGTAAAAATAAATATAATTAATATAAAATTTAAAAATTATTGGGATTTAAAATTTGAAAATGATTGGAATTTAAGTTATTTCTATTGTTATAATGAAATATGTTTTCTTCAAGTTTTCAATTGTTTAAATTTTCCTTTTCTTGACTTTTAGAAATGTTACAATTTATATTTTAATTTAATGTTTAATATTTTCTGTACTTAGACTTTATCTCAAATGTACAATTTTTAATTTAAATTATTTTTATTAATGTATAACCTTTTTTAACAAAATTACTCCCAATTAATTTATAATAACTTTAAACTAACACTTTAATTTAAAATAATTTTATAATGTCAAATTATTACTTACATTGTTAAAGTTAATCTCCAAAATTTTATTCCATCTTAATTTCTAAAAATTATATTTTTATCAATATTAATTTTCTAGTTTAAATAATAATTGACATTTTATAGTAATATAATTTACATTATGTATAATTTAATTTAAATTACTTTTATGTACAAGGATAAACTAGTTATTTTATTCTTTTATCAATTAAACTTTTTTTTTAATTTATCCTATCATCACTTACTAATTCTTATAAACATTTCTCTCATTTTCCTTCAAATTTTACAATTTTTCTCTTAATCCAAACAATTCACCTTCACTCCTCTTTTCTCATAAATTCCTTCAAATTCATTCTTTGAAACAAACACATACTTAGAGAGGAGATTGATAAACTACCCTTAAAATTAAACCCATCACTTCACATCCCTTACTGTACTAGGTAATCTTTTGAAATGCTTATGTTGCATTGCAGTTGGGAATGTCTGGTGCATTGGAAACTTTGTGTGGGCAAATGTATGGTGCAGAAGAGTATAGAAAGTTTGGGAACTACACTTGGTGTGCTACAGTGACTCTGATATTGGTTTGTCTCCCAATATCTCTGGTGTGGATATTCACCGATAAAATACTCATCTTGTTTAGTCAAGACCCTGAAATTTCTCGTGTAGCTTCTCAGTACTGCATATACCTCATACCAGGGCTATTTGGCTACGCTATTCTTCAGGCTTTGACTCGCTACTTCCAGGCTCAGAGTATGATCTTTCCCATGGTTTTCAGCTCAATTACCACACTATGTTTGCATGTTCCTATTTGTTGGGGTTTGGTTTTTCCGTTGGGCCTAGGACATGTTGGAGCTGCATTAGCCATTGGATTTTCTTATTGGTTGAATGTGGTTTGGCTTGCAATTTACATGCTATACTCCCCGGCTTGTCAAAAAACCAAGATTGTATTTTCTAGTAATGCTTTACTTGACATTCCAGAGTTCTTAAAACTATCTATCCCTTCAGGACTCATGTTATGGTAAATATATTTGCATCTCCTCTAACATAATGCTTTTTCTTGATATATTTTTCTTATGCTAATTACATTTTTCACACTTCTCTGTAGTTTTGAATCCTGGTCTTTTGAGGCGCTAACTTTACTTGCGGGGCTTTTGCCTAATCCCCAACTTCAAACCTCAGTATTGTCAGTTTGGTGGGTGGATACAATTTCTTTTCCATTACTTTGAAATAACTCTGATGTCATCATCTTCTGACTTTTATCACACCCTTGCAGCCTTAATGTTACTACCTTACACTACTTCGTTCCTTTTGCTGTTGGTGCTTCTGCAAGGTCCAGTTCAAATTTGTCCCTTTTTTAATTGCCTCACTCTTTGCTAATGGTTATGCTTTTTAAATTTGTGGTGGCTCTGGTTCATAATCTTTGACTGCCATGGTAGAAAAAGTTAAACCACAAGCTTACTTGTATAATTAATCTTTAATGGAAGGAAATGGGCATACTTGGACAATCATAACACAAAGATAACTATATTGTCAAGTGAAGGGGAAAACCATGTCATAATTATATGTTTTTTTTTTTTTTTTTTGATCATGCACATCTATTGCCACTAGTCATTGGTCATTACATATTCTGATTTTTCTGTGTTTTTCTTGGTTTATCCTTTCTTTATTTTTACTTGTTACATCATCCCACAAATTGACATGGTGGTTGTTTTGCAGCACTCGGGTTGCAAATGAACTAGGGGCAGGGAATCCAAGGACGGCCAAAGGTGTTGTTCGTGTGGTTGTGATTCTTGGGATTGTAGAGGCAATCATTATGAGCATAGTCTTCTTTAGTTGTCGACATGTATTAGGATATGCCTATAGCAATGATATAGAAGTTGTGGATTATCTTGCAAGCATGGCTCCCATCCTTTGTGTGTCTCTCAGTGCAGATAGTTTAAATGGAGCACTTTCTGGTGACTTCAAAATCATCATCATCTTCTTCTTCTTCTTCTTCTATGTAACTACAAATACACACACACACACACATATACACATTTATTTATACACATTATAACAACATTGTTGATTGTTGCATGTATATCTATGAACATGTGTAGGGATAGCGAGAGGTGGAGGATTTCAACAAATAGGGGCTTACGTGAACCTAGGAGCCTACTATCTTGTGGGAATTCCTATGGGTTTGTTTTTAGGTTTTCATTTACAACTAAATGCCCAAGGGCTTTGGATGGGGCCTGTATCAGGGTCTGTTCTACAAGTAATTATTCTTGTTATCATAACATCACAAACAAATTGGCAAAAAGAGGTTAGTTTTAGTTTTCTCACATGCATAAATCTATGCTCTTTCATTTTTAGACTCTTTGCATGCATGGAATGCATGTTGCAAATAATAGTAAGACATCACCTGAATAGATAGTTGATATTAAATTATTGTACTTGGTTGTTGTTATTATTGCAGGCAACTAAAGCCAGGGAAAGAGTGGTCGAGAACTCAAGTAAAACTGACACTGTTTTTGTTTGAGATATTCAAGGCAAGTGAACAATAAAAGAGTGGAAGAACTGACAATACATTGTCCTAACACTTTTGGTTTTTGATTTGATTGTGGAAATATAGGGAAATAGGGATAACATAGAGGATTTTCAAGTGTGTCAACTTTCTCTATAGTTCTATGGTTGTGTTTTGCTTTTGTTGTATGTTTGTCATTGGATTTATTTATGTTAACACATGTAAACAAGTTGTGTGAATATGTGATGAGAGTTTTGTATTGGATTTGCTTCTGGCTGATGTTTATGCACAAATAATCAAATTAATGAACATGTTTCTTTTTTACTTTGATGTATGATATGAATGTAGTGATAATGTGTGATAAATCATTCATTTGCTTCTTGCTTTAGTATTATATGATAAAAGTTGAAAACATGTGTTGTCTAAAGTTATTACTTTTGTACTATTATATGAACATATTATTTTTATAAATGTACCTCCACCAAACAACAAAACAATACCATAATGAAAAGGTTTACTTTTTGTTGAATGATACAATATAAGAATGAGTGTCTCAACAATGATATTGTTGGGTTAGAAATAAACTTAAATGTATTAACCGTTGTGGGTAGTTAATATATTATTTGTTGTCTTATATGTAGTTAATGAGTTAGCCAGTTTTAGACACTTTTATCTGTTTTGAGTACTATGACCAGGAATGTGTGAGAATAAATTGCGTTGTTGTTTGCATGAATAACACAACAACAACATAGATGAATCAATTTATTTACAAAGTAAATTTGTTGCCAACAAATTGGCATTAGAGCCAAAGAGTTTGAGTGTTTGAGTGTTTGTAAAAGAGAGAGTGAGATGGTCAGTCTTACAAACAGTGTTGCCAACAAGTTAGTATCAGAGCCAAAGAGTTTAAGTTTCTAAGTGTTTGTAAAAGAGAGAGTGAGATGGTCAGTCTTACAAACAATGCCTTTCCTCGAGTTGACAAATGCGGTCAACTATTACAATATGAGTCTCTACATGAAGGCTCTTCTTGGCTCCCAAGACAACTGGGAAGTGGTGGAAAATGGTCACGAAGAACCAACAAACACCACGAATGGTCGAATGCCCAAATGAATGCGTTGAAAGTAGCGCGTATGAAGAACGTAGCAACTTTGCATGTGTTGTTCATGAGTTTGACTATGAGAAGATTGCAATTTCAAAATATGCAAAAGAAGCATAATATATATTGGAGAAGGCATATAAGGAAGATGATCGAGTGAAGAAGGTCTGACTTCAAATACTCAAGCGCGAGTTGGAATACATGAAGATGAAAGAGATTAAAAGAGTAGATGAGTACTGTTAAGACTTTAGCAAGTGTACCAAGTTGCGTAAGTAGTAACCGATAAAATCGGGATATCGTTTTCCAAGAGACTTGTGTATACTAAATAATCGTGTAATTAATAACTAATTTAAACTAAAGAATGAATCAATAATTTGGATTTTGTGCAATAAAGTAAATATTGCATAAACAACTAAAAGGTGAACTTGAATATTTGAAACTCTAGAATATGGAAAAGACTAGAAATGCAATGGATTGATATTGTTGGGATTAGATTTCATCGACTTCACTCTCATGCATATAAAACATTAAAACTCTTCTCCATTAAATTACTAATGTCAATCCACAACTTTACTTAAGCCCTAATCCCTTAGTTGAATGAGCCTAGGTTTTCTTATTACGAGTTAATTCCTTGAATCTTTAAATAAGTAAACCCACTTTATGAACTAGGGTTTAAGACAACTAATGGGTCAAACTCCATTCCTAGATACAAGTTTCATTAGGTATCTTGTTCCAAGTCTAGGTTTCAAGAGTTATTTTCCAATACCTAATGACCTTAATATCATGCAATGAATGGTTAAAACAAAGCAAGCCTTAAGTAAAGAAACAAAGATACTAGCAATTAATGGAAGAAGCATATATATATATATATA
>Ga0214544_1007556_pt1 | contig 18962 bp, 14 predicted proteins | sample CNSS3metaG_FD_160074 | JGI IMG/M metagenome (GOLD analysis project Ga0214544, IMG submission 160074) | Root nodule microbial communities from cowpea collected in UCLA plant growth center, Los Angeles, California, USA - CNSS3 | ecosystem: Host-associated > Plants > Roots > Nodule | place: USA... | reverse complement strand
TACACGCAAAAGAGTAGAGCATGTTGAAGTTAAGGTGGGGACAACCGGGGAACCCAAAATTTGATCACGAATATGTGAATATTTATCAGCAAGCCCGTGTAATGCTCCGAGCATGAAGAACTTTGAGTGTTGTTCGATCTCCGTGGCAGGGTCGGGGGAAGGAGGCAATAATTCATTGAATTCATGAAATAGAGCATGAATTTTGTCCATATAATCAGTCATAGAGTCTTGATGTTTAGAAGAAATAAGCGTTGCAAATTTAGAACAGACACCATAGAGACGTTGAGTATCATTGGTGTATAATAACTTGGCATACTCCCAGATTTGAGCACACGTTTCGTAGGAACGAAAAAGTTGTTTTAACGAAGGATCAAGAGTACCCTTAAGAACCACACATAATTGAGCATCAATGGTTTCCCAACGGTCGTTCTCAGCAGGAGTGAGAGTAGATGCTTTCGGGGCAAGATGATTAAGATACCTCTGACTCTTAAGCCATAAGCGGACGTCTGATGACCATATGGCATAATTATGGCCAGTTAACTTGTCAATGGATTAGTGTACATTAACATAGTTAGTGTAGATGGACGGGTCAGACACACTAGAAGAGTTTTCAGAATGGGAAGAGGCAGTGGAAGACGCCATGGAAGAGGCACGACTTCAAGGTTGTCGGTCAGAATTGGCACTCCAGCAACAGAGGTCCGACGACAGTGGTCCGGCGAAGGTCCGGCGAAGGTCCGGCATAGGTCCGGCGAAGGTCCGGCAGAGGTCCGGCGAAGGTCCGGCGGAGGTCCGGCGGCGGTCCAGCGGTGGTCCGGCGGCGACAGAGGCAGAGGCAACAGCGACGAAAAGAAAAGATACTTTAAGCTCTGGATACCATGTTGAGAATAAAGAAGCGTGGTGGGCCCATAACCCACAGGTCCCAGGATCGGAACCTGGCTCTGATACCATGTTGAGAATAAAGAAAATAGGAATTGAGATTAATCTCCCTTGTGTATAAACCACACATAGGGTAATCTATTTATAATAGAGAGAGGTACAAGTAAAAAGAGTAACTGAAAACAAAAAGATTAAATAGAAGATATTGTTTGATATTGTGGTTATCAATATCTAACAATATCTTAATAATATCAAACAATATCTAACACATACGTTTTGGAGAATTTAACATCCATCGAATTTAATACGACCTATCTCCTTGGAATGGGTTTTAACCGCTGCTTGAAGCTCTTTTAGATGAGTGTTGTTTGGCATGGAAGCTCAACGAAAGCACCAATGTAACTGAAACTATTTATATTATTGAAATGAACAAGCACAATGTGCACAACGCAAGAAAACAGTAAATCAAATTTCAAGAATCAATTAATTCCATTAGCTAATTGCCTTCTTCAATTCATGCTCTGCAATTCACCTGTACAAATAAGATATACCAACCAGATTTAGGATAGGAACAGAAAAGAATGATCAGTATTTTAGAAGGGGAAAAGAATTTCAGAGAGACAAAGCAGAGGGAGCAAACACCTGGATTGCCCTTCACACGAAATCCTTCAGCAGTATATTCTCTTTCCAACAGCCTTGTGCTTGTCCTGATTTTCCTCTCACCTGGATCAGCAGCCATGTGTCCACTCTTCCTAACCGAATTTGACACTAATTCTCTTTCTTTCTTGACACATGTTACAATTGAGATTCATTAGTCTAAGAACGGAGAAAAATTGTGCAATTTTATAAAATGAATATGAACACTTCAACTTTCTTTCCTCTTCTTTTTGTGCTAAACAATTCTCTAGTATTAACTGTAGTACAATTCCTGGAGTCTATTTGTAACTGCCTTGGTTGGACAGTTACTATTAACTCTCTGAGTCTTTTTGTAACAATTTGTATATATGAAGCTGAATTGCACAAAAGACGTCGAGTCCATCTGTTTACACAAGTATTTATATTCAGCAGACTCAACAGGAGTTGGTTATAACTGTCAAATTAAGGTAGTTACAGGAAACTCAAGTCATTCTATTATAGTTAATGCTAAAAAATTATTTAGTACAAAAGAGTTATAAACTCATCCTCACAAATAATAATATTGCTCTTATTTTCTGCAAAATAGTTTGCTTGTAAATAAATAATAAATAAATAAACCTGAATGTTTCTTGTTTTTGTTTTTGCTTGCATGTAGCAAACTGTACTGGAAAATGGAAGTGGTCATGTCATTCCATTTTCATCACATGGAATCACCATTCTGTATATTAAACATGCAATAAGTCCCTTGGGAATGGGTGCAAGGGAATTTGAATCATGTTGGTGGGAGGGATTGGAATGCTGTTAATGGTGATTTTCTTCAACAATAATTTGTTTTGTAAATTGGTAACTAATGAGTTATATCTAGAGGGCTTTATGAGGTTGGTGTATATTTTTCTCCTAGTGTTTGTCTTGGTTTCATTTTGCTCTGAATTGTGATATACTGTCAGGCTAACCCAGTTAATGAATTGAGATGAAGGACATTGATTCTGCAAATTGCTATGTACTTTGCGTCGCATGTCCATATTGTTTTGGCACTTATTATTATACTACTCTTTATGCAGATATGTGATGCTGTTGCTGTGGCCGGACTACTAAATGCAACTCTTCTTATTCCTATATTTCATTTAAATAGTGTATGGCGAGACTCAAGGTAATTGCTTTTTTATGCTTATTTTAAAATTGGTGACATAATTATGGTGGTTGCTTAATTTATGCATGTTTAGTGGCTGTTAAATCTCATTGTTGTAGCTCTAACACTTTTTTTTATAACTATATTATTTACATACTAGGTATCTGAATTTGAAAAATGGTCGATGTTTCATTATTATGTTCTCTGTGCCGACCATTTATATGACTGGCAAGCAGGACAGGTCAGATAGGATATCAGATCAGAAATATAGTTTAGATGATGAAAGCTTTGGATTGGGCTTTAAATTTAAGGGATGTATTATGCATAGGAAGGAATTAGTCAACTAATACCAAACATCTCAGTGAAGGGCTGAAAGAATATCTTGAACCATTATTTGAGTTTTGAGGTTAGGTATGACATACGGCATCCTTCTGTTTTTCTAGAACGGACAGCGATTAGTTGCGGCTTTTGTAAATCATTTCAAGGAACTACTTTCAAATAGAATGACTGGACTGAGATTTGTAAATAACTAATGTGTGATACACCTGAAATGCAACACGGGTGAACAGAGTCATTTAGTTTCATATTAATCTATTTGAACTATTTTTTACTCTCTCTCTCTCTCCCTCTCTCTCTCTCTCTATATATATATATATAATATAATATGTATATATATCTTGTGCTATTAAAGTTAATGGAAAGGTAATTTTGTAACCCATTCTATAAGAGTAAAAGAGTTATTCTTCTTTATGTTGTAAGCTGACTGGCTATCCGTCAATTCAGCATAGTTTGTTTATTAAAGCTGTTGTTAGTTATTGGCAGCTCAGCAAAGTTATTTTCTTAGTTAAATTGTTGCTAGCTTAACAAAGTCTGTTAGAGCTTCTCTGTATTATGCACTGGTGTCATTGTTTATGAGACCAAAATATGATATACATGCAAAAGTTCTCATATTTTCTCTCAATTTAGTTTCTTAGAACTCTATCACTTAGTGATCTTTATTGGTGTATTATAATTTTGAAAATTTATGCTTCTTCTTGATATCTGGCAGCTATTTTGGTGAAATTTTTGATGAAAATTTCTTCATACAATCACTTCGAAATCATGTGCATGTGGTCAAAGAACTCCCTGTTGATGTACTCGAACGATTTGACAATAACATAAGTAATATTGTCAATCTTAGAGTAAAAGGTTGGTCCAGTTCAGCTCACTATCTTCAGAAGGTCCTTCCTCAGCTTTTGGAAATGGGGTGTGTTCCTTTTTATCTTCTTTTGTTTCCTCACCATTGGTTGGCTTCCAATCCTTGTGCTGTTTTTTAATTTTTGTAGTCTTTTCCATTAAGTTCAGTTATTCTCAATAGTAATTAACATATTTTTTCATATGGTAAAGGTGTAAAATGGAAGCCAAATAAATAAGATAGAAGCATATGTGTTGTTCACTCCTGAAAAATAATTTCATCATATGTAATGCTGCTTGAGTTTCCATTGATCAAATCTCTTTATTCACTGATACTTTGATATCGAAATCATTGACTTCTTAAATCGTACGTGTCATCACAGGAAGAATGGGAACTCTTCAAATTCATTATACTAAATAAAATCCCAAACAACAAAAATAAATACCTGATTTTTGGTCCCCAACAAGTAACAGCTAATTACTCTACAGTGTCCCTGTTGACTTGGTAGCCATATATAGTAATACTACTACCTCACTGACTTTTTGTTTCATTTTTTATGAGCATGCTGTACACAACCCATTCTTACAGTATATATAAGAAAAAGACATAAGGGACCATACACTTAGGTATTGGCACAACAAAGGTTTCTCCTATGCCCTAATGTTGATTCTTTTGATAGATGTGCCTGAATTGTTCTATAATTTGGTTCTTTGTCATCTTAGTCTCACTCTGGTTTGATGAATTATTTTGCTGTCAAACAATTTTCTGATTACATTGTGATAATCTCTTGTGAAATCTGGAATCACTTAGGCTTATGCTAACACACATTTAAAACATAAAAGTAGATACACAGTACGATAACATATGAAAATTTGAGTAGTTGATTTTTAAATCTACTTGCTTAAAAAGTCGTTGAATTTGTTCTGATTTTTTATTATTATTATGATCACTGTTCTTTATTTCCGTACAGCTAGTATGCCATATATTGTGTGGCTCCTAAGAGGTGCTCATGCTTGTTGCAGGGCTGTTCGCATTGCGCCTTTCTCCAACAGATTAGCTCAAGCAGTACCCTCAAAAATCCAACGCCTTAGGTGCTTTGCCAACTTTGGAGCTCTTAGATTTTCTGAACCTATACAAGCACTTGCAGAAAGCATGGTTGATCGGATGATTAAACATAGCTCCCAAAGTGGAGGAAAATATGTTTCTGTGCATCTTCGTTTCGAGGAGGTGTTTTTCTAGTGTCTCTGTATTTATGTTGTTGAATTTACTAGGTTTCACTTTAGATAGTTTAAGGATTTTACCTTACCCATAGATATATTATGTTTTAGCTTTGATATTTGAAGCAAGGTTGACTATATACCTACTTTCCAATTATGACTTATAAATACCCTATTGATCACTTGATGCTGGTCTCTTTTGCCAATTATTGATAAACAAGCTGTGAACTTTTAAGTCTCTGGTGTTTTACCCCCTGGTTCTACATCGATTGATATTCAGAGCCTTGTCCCGCATGTTCAAATTATATGTTGCACCAGAAGCCTTTTGTCGGACAAATTTCTATAAATTGGTCAAGCTCTTCTGTGTGCCTGGAATATTCATTTTTCCATTCACTGAATGCTAAGCACAAACCAAGAATAATGAAAACTGCACCAATGTCTGCTGTATTAGAAAACTGCTCAAATGAGCTCATCTAGAGTCTTAAATTTCTGAATCTTCTCTGAAATCCCCCTGGGGTGTGTTCAATGAATTAAACGAAATCAGATCCAGGAGGCACATAATGGTCTCTGCACAACATCAAATACCAGAGGAGTTGCCTGCATCACTCTCTTGTAGATACGATGTTCTGAGCAAAGAATAAGCCTGCAGGAGATTTCTCTATTGCTCTCCTAAATTGCAGATAGGGGGATGTCGTATTTTTCTTACCGAGCCTCTTGAAATGGTTAAAGATGTTTACCTCTGCAGAATAGAGTTGTAGCGCAGGGGTGTAATGATGTGAAATAAATATATAGTTTAGGATAATTTAGGATATTTTTATGATTTCCCCTTATATCTAGATAAAGCAATTCATTTAAGCATTTAGTATCTGTTCATCTGATTGGAGTTGACTATATGTATGCTGTATGATTTAATATCCAGTTGTTACTTGCTGTGATATAGGCTCTTGTCAATTTTATGTGTGTTGTGTTTTGGCTGTTTAGTTTTGCAGTAATTATATATATTTATTATAATTGTTTTATCTCTATATAAAGGATATGGTTGCATTTTCATGCTGTGAGTACGATGGAGGGGAGGAGGAGAAACATGAAATGGATATTGCGCGTGAAAGGAGTTGGCGAGGTAAATTCAAAAGAAAGCATAGGATAATAAAGCCTGGTGCTAATCGTGTTGATGGAAGATGCCCGTTGACTCCATTGGAGGTATGCAGTTACAGACTCTTGTCCTTTGTTGGGGTTCTTCATCGTTTCCATTTTTGGCTGTACAGTTGTGGGTTTTTTCATTGATAGAAAAGATGGATATGCTTGATGCCTTAAAACCTAAATAGTCTGTTGCAGTTTGTTTGGCTAGAAATTTGATTTGAACATAGTAATTAGATTAGATACCCAAGCGTAATGTATTCCAAATGATTAGTAAATAGGACACTTGTGAAGTATTCTCTATCTTTCATTTCTGAAGAGGTCAATCAGATGCTACTAGCATCAGTGGTGGTATGCTGTGATATAGAATGGGCATTTCTTTTTTCTCTTTTTTCCCTTGCTAATTTAGTTAAGCTTCCAAAATGATACATTTTAATTTTTAATATGATCTGTAGCCATCTTAGATTCCTGTGAGTGTTACAGGAAATACTTTAGAAAAAAGAGACGAACAAAATGTATGCTTAGAAACATTGAAAGGCAAAATTAAAATAAGATATTACAAGAAAAACACAATCTTGTGATGAAAAAACGTGTCTTGTGAGTGGAACTTATCTAGGGAGAAAAAACTCCGGGGATGTAGAGAACCCAATGGACGGGGGAATTAAATTTTGGAGAAAATTCCCAGTGTTCAAGGGTAAGAATATTAGAAATGGGACTGTGATAGAGAAATATTTTGGTGGTAATCGGTCCCTTCCAAATCACAACCACCACACATATGCATTGGTTAGTTACAAAATCCAAATGATTGTGCATTGCCATTGCCACATCTGCAAATCACATTCAAAAGAAAATAAACCAAATAAAAGTTTTAACCAAGGTTGTTAGAATGAGAATTTACATCAACTCAGAGTTTCTGTATACTGGACTTGTAGAACCCCTTAAACTTGATTCCTAGCCTAAATAAATAACATAATAATTCAAAATTTCAATTACATAATAAAGCAAAATAGCTAGCTATAATATCCCAATACATTGCACTCTTGGATTGAAGGAATAAACCAGGGTATTATTTAGTTTATTATATTTAATTTGTATATCATACAGTATGATTTATTTAATTTATTACATTTAGTTATTATATTATATGTTATGCTTCAACCATTTTTTTAATATTTTTATTACTATTAAATTTATTAGCTATTTAAAACATAAGGATATATAACAAAGATGCCCTTATGAATACAATTTATGTTTCTATTTTACCCTTAGTCATAACAAGTGTATTGTGTGACGTGAAAGAGTGAAGAATTAGGTTTGACAGGGAGTGCAATCTTGGTGGGTGAGACTCTATTAGTATCAGGTACGGCAGGACAGCGGGTTTGCCTGTGCTCGTCTTCAATGTAAAACCGATACCCATCCCAGTTCCTGATGTTTGACATATATGAAATTCATGTCCCAATCGATTTGGCTAATGGCTGTACCGCCCAAATATTTGTTAAATGTGTTTTACAAAATATAAAATTCACAACAATGGATATAGCTACAAATCCCCCAATTCAAAACCTGCTTGAGTTGGTTAGCATTGTTATCAATATTGGATAACAAAAAATATTGGTAACTCAAAAATCCTTTATGAAGATATATCGGATGCCACAATGAATTATGGCAGAAGCATAGCAGACAAAATTATATATATATATATATATATATATATATATATATATATATATTGAAATGCAAAAAATAATGAATGACATCCGTGGAATTAATGATAATAACAAGCCTAGACTTTAGAATTTCAAGTTCCAAGAATTAAAATAAGAACAGAACGTATGATTAATATCCAAACTTTCTAAGCATATGGCTCTTCCTCAATCCCAACATAATTATCCTCAATGTTATCCAATGGAGTATATCCCTCTTCCTCTTCTCCTTCAAAGAAAGCTTGGTTAAAGTTAAATATTTCTTCAGTATTTTCAAACTCAGTGTTAGAACTATCAAATTCCAATTCATAATCAACTCCAACTTTAATCATCTCTTTGTCCTTCCTTTGTGTTCAGGCCAAAGTTGCACCTCCTTTTTTTGGAAGATCCAATAACAATACGACCTTTCTTTTATTGTTGCTTTTCTCCTTGTATAAAGTATTGGCTCACCTACACCTGAAGCTTCATAAAAAATTGATCAATTAAGAGTGAGATCATCATCAAAAGCCAACTCATTCCCCCCATCTTCATCATCATTATCATCCACTTCCCCCCACGAACCACTCATTGCACACATCAATGTCATTAAGTACAATAGGATCAATTTCATCTCTAATATTGTATCTTTGGGCAAGTTATTGTTTATACTTGATATAAACCAAATCATGCAGTTTTTTGTGATCTAGCCTATTTATCCTTTTTTAATGAATCTGCATTATGAATAAATAAAGTAATAATTACTTTCTCTTTTCCTACTTTGTAAGAATATAAAAATGAAATGAGGCACAAACAACAATTATTACTTGTTCAAATGCACTCCAATTGCATTTACATCCTGATGAGCTACATGTCAAGCTCAAAATCTTAATTGCTGGCCTTTGTAGTTTTGGAGCTGCGTGACTGTAATTCATGGACAGTTGAGATTTGTCCTCATTAGTAGTGGTCACAACTGTCGCTCCATTGCCTTCTATTATGTCTATATCTTCATCCACTGGTTCTTCATCCCTAGTGATTGGACGCAAGGTGGAAAACCATTGAACTCCTAGAACCAGCTCACAGCACCCCAAAACTAACACCATCACATTAGAAGTAAATTTGGATTGTTGTAGCTGTCAAGAAGAAACCTCTACAGATATATTGAGCATCCAATTGAGTCCCATCGGCACAGTAAGTGAATGTGGTGTATTCCAATTTACACCTTAATTTCTTAGCAAGAACCAGGCTTAAGAAATTATGTGTACCACCTCTGTCAATTAAAATTTTCAAGAAATTGTTTAAAGGCCAGTTCCCTCGTGGTTTGATGATTAGATGTCCCAGACAAAACATTCCTTGACAGTTGAGGTTTGTCCCCATTAGTATGATCACAGTTGTCACTTCATTGCCTTCTATTTTCTCCATCTCTTCATCCACTAGTTCTTCATCCATTTCCATCACCAGGAGCTGAGGTTTTTTATGATGCAGCTGGTGGCCTCGTGTAAATGACTAATCACATAATAAATCTTTAACCCTCTTATACTAGCTATCCCTGCTGCATTTTAAGTCCTAGGTGTCTTACCAATGAGAGCTTTAGTTATACGTGTTTGCTAGGCCTGAGTAACCTCACTCTTAGGTTTATTGACTTCTTCCATGGATTTAAAGAATGAATTATTTGGGTGGCTATCAAACTTGTTACCAGTCAGGTTTGACCTTGAGGAATCATGCAATTTGGCACCAATTGCTATTGAAGTATGGCTGAACATCCTAACATTCATTTGGGTGTAATGGTATCCTGCTAGAAAAATACTCAAGAAATGTGTCAGTGTCACCTGGGTCAAGGCTAACTCAAAATCAACAATGTTATCTTAAACTTTGCGGGTTTGCTTCAATTGTATGGATCATCATATGCATCTTCAAAGCGCAGGATAGTGTCATATATATATATATATATATATATATATATATATATATATATATATATATATATATATATATATATATAATGTTTTGATCTCATCCTTGATATAGTTGGTTTTTCCAATTTTTTATTCTAGAAAAGTTTTCCACTTCATCCATGATGCTACACAATATAACTTATTTAAAATGCATTAAGTGCTTTAGTTTAATCTTTAAAGGCTAATTCCTTTTATGCAGTTGGCTTAGGATCTTGGTGTGGATCCTTTGTGGTTTATACCGGTGGTTGGGGACATAAACCCAAATACCTTGCTGTACCTGTATAAGCATTCTTTAACTTGCCAACCATTGAACTTAGAGTATTGAATATAGAGAAAATAGGGATTGAGATTAATTTTCCTTATGTAAAAAATACACATAGGGGCTATATTTATAATAAAGAACATATGAGCTAAGTCCAAAATACATATGAAGAATAATAACAATAGAAACAGAAAATAAGATATTAAAGATATCTTAATATAGAGAAATTCAATCTTTGAAGTTGTAGTTGAATAATTGTTTTTGTCAGGAGATCATTGTTTCTCGGGGATAGATTTCATTACAGATTCTCGTTTGGGGCATGTCTAGGTCAGTAGTTGACGAAACCTCTTGCTGAGAGAGGTTCTCATGATTCGTAAACAACCTCTCTTCCACCCTACTTTAATGACTGTGCATTGCCACTCCAGCAAATCACATTAAAAGGAAATAAACCAAATAAAAGTATTATTAACTATCTAAGTTATAGCCTACAAGTGATACCATATGAAATGAAAATGGGTCTTAGCTTATATTTTTCATGCCTCATTTTGTTTGATGCTGTAGGTGGGATTGATGCTTAGAGGCATGGGTTTTGATAACACAACCTCAGTATATGTTGCAGCAGGAAAAATTTATAAAGAACAAAAGTACATGGCACCACTTAAACAGATGTTTCCACGATTGCAAACCAAGAATACACTGGCAACACAAGAAGAACTTGCTCAATTTATGGTATTTAAGCGGTCTATAGTTGTTTAAGACAACACAAAATCATTTTATTCTTTATTGCAATGAAAGGTGATTCATGGAAAAAAAAAATTGTAATGCATGTTTATGATGTAGGGGCATTCGACTAGGTTGGCTGCTCTTGATTATACTGTTTGCCTTCATAGTGAAGTATTTGTTACAACCCAGGGTGGAAATTTTCCCCACTTCTTGATGGGTCACAGGCGCTATATGTATGGGGGGCATGCGAAGACAGTAAAACCTGACAAGAGAAAACTAGCTCTATTGTTCGACAATCCTAATATAAGGTACAACTTTGACTATTTCCTGGTCTATTTATATTTGCTTTTGCAATTGCTTTTTTATTAAAGCCGTAAAGTAGTTAATTAGGAGATGAATTTTATTTGTCTAGGATGAAGTTATCCTAATAAGTGGAAACACCTATATTTGACTATGATGCACAAGTATCTGATACTGCAATATGCTTATTTGAAAATAGTAAGATGAGATACGTGATATATATATATATATATATATATATATATATATATATTTTTTTTTTGAAAAATGTACCAAAAATCTTAAAAATATGATAAATATATGATTTCAATCCAAACTAAAGTCACATGTATTAGACATTATCAAAATAAAAAAATTACAAATTATTATCATCATCAAAAGCAATGGTGTTTTATAAATTAGATTTTTCATTAGTAAGTATCGGTAAAGTATCGGTCAAGTATCGGTCAAATAAAGTATCAATGCATTATTGATTTTTGATACATCCCTATATAATGTACACAAGAAAGAGGAAATACTGAATATTCTTTCTTATAATAACTGTACTGAATGTATTTACATTATACAGACCTATATCAATAATAATTCGTCTAAAATACATTGAGATAAAGCTAATAAGGGAATAAAGCACTGCAGTGGACACGAAGTTCAGCAAACAATGATGAAAGATGAGCTCAATAATTTTTGTTAGTAGGACAAACAGGAGTTCCGCCTTTTAGAGTTGTCTGCTTTCTGACTATTTATATCAGTTTTCAAATAGACACTGAAATGTTCTTTATCATATATTTTCTAGTCTAAAATGTTGATGTTATTATTCTACCCAGCTCCCGTCCACCCATTAGATTCTTACCCTATATTAGATACCTGGATAGTTTCTGCACTCATTATAAAGTTTATTACTAGAATTTTTTACTGATTTGGCAGATGGAAAGAATTCAAGCAGCAAATGAAAGACATGCTTCGTCATAGTGATATAAAGGGAACCGAGGTAAAAAAGGCTGGTGGATCTGTATATACTTTTCCCATGCCAGATTGCATGTGTAAACAGGCAGTACTAAAAAGTGAAAATGCTAACACGACGTAATATATGATATGAAGCTATAAATGTAGATGAATTTTCTTTAGGAGATCAAATTGTTCAATACTTGTAATTTATTTTGTACTATTACCTTTTTGTCTTTCTAGTTTAAGTTAGCTGTGAAATCATAATCATAATTATTGTATATTGTACACGGGATTCATTGTACATGAGATTCAATGTAAACCAGATAGACTTGCACGTCATTATTGTGAGCTGTCACAATTTAGTTCACTAAACCAAGCTGCTTCGTGTAGCCAATCATAAATAATATCAACGGGTGGCAATTCTGCGCTCAGATGGCTCATTCCCATGTCAATTGTAGAAATAGTCTACAATTTTTAGTCCATTCTTATCTAATGCATTTAATTGCATTTAACAGGTTAAACCAAATTGTTAGGCTCAAGAGGTTGCACCCAAACAAAACAGTTTTATTGGTAACAATTTTGGATAAATCCAAAATTAGAGCATAAACCTACAAAACACAAGCGTGATGGAAATAAACTGAGAAACGAGTAAAAAATGTGTAAGTTGATGTGACTGAGTTATAGTGTATATAAATTAGTGTGTAGTTGTTTATTCTTTTCCCATAACAAATGTCTTTGTATTAATATAAAAAAAAGTTGTGATTTCATCGTAGAGAAATTGATCCGAGAAAAGAGAGAAAGAATTGAACATGAACTGAATACTTTTATTATTGTATCACACATCCATGGGAACAATATGTATTTATAGATGGAGTTTACTACTAACTGTTATAGAAATTGACAATTGTACAATGTACAATTACAAGTAAGCTTATAGTTGTACAACGCATTTGTAAACTATACAAGTTCATTATAGTATATATACTAATAGTCCTCGTGGAATTTGCTACGAAGGAATACAAAGCGAGTTGAAGACAGAGACTTGGTTAAAATATTCGTCTACTGATCTAAAATTCGAATATGAGATGTACAATTGCTTGGTCATAATCTTTTCTCTCTTCTCTCTGACAAAGAAAACATCAATCTCCATGTACTTTGTGCGATTGTGAAAAAATGGATTGTTAGCAATGGAAACGACACTTTAATTATCTCAAAGAAGAGTTTGAGTGCGGAAAGTAACTTGGATGTCCATGATAGTTTAGCACAAGTTTCTGCTAAAGTCTATATTCAGTTTTAGTACTTGAGCGAGCAATAATTAGTTGCTTTCAAGACCACCATGGTATTACGTTAAGACTAAGAAAATTTGTTGCACCTGAAGTAGATCTCCTATCATCAAATATCAGATGTCCAGTAAACATCACAGAAGGCTTTCAAGAAACTGGACTATGTAGCAATGCTGACTAAAAATGAAAATCATGTTCCTTTCAAGTATGCTAAAATATGTTTGACCACGGCTCAGTAAGAAGTTTGGCCATAAAATGACAAATTTTTGACAGCAAAGCGAACGTCTGACATGCGCCAACTACTGATCTGAACAAAGTAGGATCTAAGAAAAGACCATAACCATGTTTAGATAATTTGTAATTGGAGACTATAGGAGACGAGATGGAATGAGCTTTAGTCATGAGTTTTATGAAGTAAGTCTTGTGTACACTTGTCTAAGTCATAAGAATATATTGATCAGGTAAATGTTTGATCTCAAGTCCAAGAAAATAATCCAATTCATCAAGTTATTTTAAATAAAATGTTGCATGAAGTTTTGTTGTGATATTCTAAATCAGACTAGTAGAGCTTCTAGTTATGATGATATCAACAACATAAACCAAGAAATAAATAACCTCTTATTCCTTTTTTAGATGAATAAAGTATCACAAGTAGTATTAACAAACCTAAACTGATGAAGAGTAGTTTATAAACAACTAAACCAGTGTCGACTTGCTTCAACTCATAAAGAGCATTATTCAACTTGCAAACTAGGGATTTGTTAGACACCTTGATAAGTTATCATTAGAGCTATCAAATAGATGTTACTCTTCTAATGCATTGTTGCAAAGAGAGTGAACAAAAGAGTATAGTTAAGATTAAGCTAACATCAATTGTCTCCCAATCAAAACTTTACTTAGAATAATACTTTTAATAGTTAGCGACGAATCTGATTCAAGAACTTCACTTAGAATAATACTTATAAGAGTTAGTAGAAAAGGGTTAGAAATAAAAACATTAAAGAGGAAAAGGAAATGGGTTTAAAACAATAAAAGAAACAAAAGAAAATAGGATCAAATGTAAAATCCAGGTTGATCCTTCAGCTCTTCCATAGTTGAGTTCTTCATTAGCTATCACATTCTTATTATTCGCCTATTTTATAAACAAAATCATCAACTTAACTAAATAAGTTTCACTTAATCGGTTGAGAATCTGTTAAGAATGTTATCCATTCCAAGCATTTATAATTTAAAGTAATAATCTATTCTTCTATCTTTTAATTAGGCAAACCATTATATAAGTTTGATTTAACTAAATGATTATAAATTAATTCATCTAGTTTCTCATTAGTTCCAAGCTTATACAAATAAGAACTTATTAATACTTGAATTGTTCCAAGCATATACAATCTAAGTGCTCTATTACATTACACGTGTTCCAAGCGTATATATATGAAGTTTTTCTCTTTCACCTAAACAAAAGATTATCAGTAATAAGCAAACTGACCAGAATCTTAATTAAAGATTAAGATTGAATTATCAACAAGCATCTTAAGATCCTAAAAATAGAAATGAGAACTATAAAAGAATATATAAAAATGGACTTTATTTGAATAAAATAAAGAACAATACTTTGATTGCACATACCCTTAGAATTCAATATAAAATTACAAAAGAATTGACCAAGAGAGATTAATCTTCCATGCGGAAGACCACCCAAAACATGAAGGGAAGTGGTGGATGGTGATGGAGGAAGTGATTGATGATTAGGATGATTCTAGTGAATAATGAAGACGAGAAGCTTCTGGGCCAGTGGGCCCATAAAACTCACTAGGATAAACGGTATTATTAAACTAGATAGCGGAGCTCTTTATTTATAGAAGTTACAGATGGACTTCAATTGCTATTGGAGATCCATAGGGGTGACAAAATGGGTTAGGTCTAATAAACCAGACCGCCAACCTATCATAGAATAGGTGGGTCGGGTCAGAAATTTCAACCTGTCAGCTTAGAATAGCCGGTCCCACACAACCCGCCAAACCAGCCCGCAGATCAAGCCCACCTGTTTAACAAAAGAAAAAAGGCATTCTCTTTGCTCACACACATATGCTTCTACACAATGCCTCTCACATACTGATCCAACATAGTGTTAAACAGCTCACACATATGAATACCCATTAAAAGTTTATGTAGCCAAAAAACTTTTTGTGGCAACAAGGAAATCTATGAAACCATAAAGTACAGTCCTCAAACCATTTTAGCTAAGAGGGAAAATAATTAACTAACAACGAATTAGCTTAGATAAAAAACCAAAATATATCATTATAAAGAAAAACACAATTATCACACTTATTGATAAAATATGATAACAAACTATAATTAATTAGATATAAATTTACTCCACGCTCTCACGTTATATGATGTTGTAATAGTTAAAATCATGAAATACGACATATAAAATCATAGAAAAATGTACAGGTCAATAGGTTATAAGTCAATATTCTATCATTGATGAACACATTGCCCACTAGTCAAAGCACTTAACTCAATTAAGGTTGCACCAATCTTGGGCTATTAAATAGTAAAGCAGTGTAGGAAAAAATTCATAACTAGCAAGCCAGCCATGCAGCTTGCAAGTCTGTCATGTTTCGGGACGAGTTCTATTCTGCAATTCATTTTTAGGTTGTGGGTCAGTCCGACTCGATCCATTTTTCACGAGCCAATGACAGGTCAAGTTAAAATGGATCAAGTTGGCCTATTTTGCCATCTCTAAAAATCCATAATGCTCACTAAAGTTGCTTTGCTCAGAGATTGTGTGCAAATTTTGTGCTTAGAGATTACATTTATAAACTATACTATCTTTAAAAATATCTCCAATATTTTCTCTAAGATCATCCTCAAGATAATCTCCAAAGTTATCCTAAGATTATCTTTAAGATTATCCTAAGATTATTATTAAGATTATCTCTAAGATTCAAGGACATTAATTTTTGTTTAAAATATATTCATGTATGGACAATGACATTTTGTCTTATATCAACAAGTCCCATGAAATTCGCCCAGAACAATAACCAAGAACAATAATTGTAAATGAAAAGCCCAACCCCGGAATCGTAGAAGTCGTCAGGTGAAAATCTAGGCTTGTTGGGTGAATTGGCACTAGCATATTGGACTGAGTGCTAGCGACCTAGGATTGAGCGCTACTTTGCTACTTCTTGTTTTATCTTTTATCTCCATCTTTTAAGAACACTTTATTTTCTTCACTAAGTGGGTAACTTAGCTTCTTGCAACATTTGGAGTTCTCCAAATTTTCTTTGTATATGATAAAGCTTAAGATGATGATTCATCTTTGCACCTTCCGGTTGCACAAGCATACATTAGAATGTTCAAACAAGATGATTTTAACATGTTTTCATACTCAAAAGCTTATTTTATCTCATTAAAACAAATACTAGTTAAAATAACATATTTGAACAAAGTTATTATTTAAAAATGCTAAATTTAAGTGCTTAATGAGTGCATAAAAATGCACTCATAACACCTCAAAACCAAGAGGTTGTTGAATATACATTGTTTTTTCCCGAAACCATTCAAGAAAGCATTATTGACATCAAGTTCAAATAATGTCCATGCATAAGAAAGAGTAATAGTAAGAATAACTCAAATTGCAAAGTTAGATCATCGAAAAAAAAGGTTTCATGAAAATCATAATTGTTAAACCATCTTTAATTTTATTAGATAATCTTTAGATTACGATTTAGATTACGAAGTTGTTTTTATTTAGCAAAGTGATAGAATATTTTATATTTGGTGAATTAGATTTAAGTTAGTTGTTATTTTAGTCACTTGGAGTATTTAAGATTTAGTTTGATTTGTTAATATTTGGTTTGTAAATGGTATATAATAGTCCATTCTCTATCAATGAAAACAAAAACTCCGAATTACGTTGTATATTCTTTTAGTGTGTGTGAGTTTTTTCCAACAAAGTGGTATCAAAGCTCTATGCTCTAAGTACTAAGTGCAAGAAAGAAAGAAGGGAGAATGAAACGGTATGAGAAAGGAAGAAAAGGAGTATGATTGAGTGAGAGATGGCTAAAGGTGTGTGTCGTAACCGTAATCGCGACGGGACGACGAACCAAAAAAAGAAAACGGGTTTTAAAAAAAGAGATTTGGGAGTCGCCACCATAGTTATTCTGGAAAACTATGGAAAACCATAAAGATAAGACAAGTCTGCGAAAAACAAGATTTTCGATACGGGAGTCGATTACGCGTAGGGAAGGTATCACCACCCTACAACGCCCGCCCGAGGGCGGTACCTTTAATCAAATATGCAAAGTTGATGTGATTTTCAAAATGTTAATTTTCCCCAAAAATAATGAGAGTAAAATGCTAAAAAGAAACAAAAATATTTTTTTAATTTTTTTGGGCCCGACAAGGATTGACCTTGGTCCTACGTATTCTCATGAAAATGAGAAATCAGGGTTACGTAGTTCTTTAAAAGATAATTTTTTTTAAAAAAAAAGGCTATTTGGAAAATGATTGAGAAAACGATTAGATTTTTTGAAGGTGAACCTGACAAGGACTGGCCTTTCTCCTACGTATCTCACATGGGAGAATCAAGGATCACGTAGTTCTTAAAAAATGTTGGAAAATGTTGATATTTTGTATTTTTTAAATTTTATATATTTTTTGGTGTTTTTGAATTATTTGAAAACAAGCGTCATACGATGCGAGCGATCGGACAGACACTAAAAGGGAAAGAAAACTATTTTTGGTATTTTTGAAAATGAGTGTCACACGGTGCGAGCGACCGGACAGACACAATAAAGCAAAAAGAACATTTTTTCATTTTTTGGATTTTTTTTTATTTTTTTTTTGTAATTTTTAATAATTTACAAATATTTGATTTTCTAGAAAAAAAAATATTAATGATAAATAAATAACGAAAATAAATAAATAGTAATAATAAAAGTAAATAAACAAATAAACAAATAAATAAATAAAAGGAAATAATTTATTTAAGAAGGGTGAAAGTGGGAAACAAAATATGAGGGTGTATGAGTGATTAATGGGATGTACATGAAGTAAATGAGGTGTATTTATTAAAGATGGTGGTGCGGCTAGTAAAATATAAAACAAATTCAGAACAAGAGTAGAAAGTGTGTGCAGGGGTGCGAGATTAGTAATTGTGGAGGTGCGCAGGGAAGTAAAAATGCAGCAAAAGCCCAGCAAGCAAAAACGAGGCGGGGGTGCGGGCTTATCAGAAATGGAGGTGTACGAAGAAACTGTCCCAAGCCATAGCAAAGTCGGGGGTGTGAAGAACTTAATATTGGGGGGTGCGCGAGAAAAACCACGCAGACCCAATTTTAATACACAGGAGGGTGAAAATGTCAAAAATGGGGGTGCAAGGAGTGAAGTGAGCTGAGACTTGAATGTGATTAATCTAAACCCTAGCAGCTCACGAACCAAACGCCAAACCCTCTCTCTCGACGGCACCAAGACCACGCCAGCGAGTGCCGCTGCCTACCAACATACCGCCGTCACCTCTGCTCCGCCACGCCGCCCCGCGACTGGTTGCCGGCGACGCTAATCGACGCCGGAGGGTCGTCCTCCCTCTCGGCGGCTCAACCACCTTGCTTTCACTCATGCACCGGAACGCAACTCCAA
>Ga0214544_1007555_pt1 | contig 18967 bp, 9 predicted proteins | sample CNSS3metaG_FD_160074 | JGI IMG/M metagenome (GOLD analysis project Ga0214544, IMG submission 160074) | Root nodule microbial communities from cowpea collected in UCLA plant growth center, Los Angeles, California, USA - CNSS3 | ecosystem: Host-associated > Plants > Roots > Nodule | place: USA... | reverse complement strand
TTCTTAATTTTTTCAAACTTTGGAAAATAACTTTCGATCCGGAATTACCTTCATAAATATCCAATCTAGAGTACCTTTTTAATACATTTTGAAACATAAAAATATTTTCTAAATAGATGGTTCCTAAGGTATTTTTGGAATTATAATATTTTCTGAAACACTCAATTTAGACTATATAAAAATATATTTTAAAAAATATTTTTGTATTAGAAAATATCTTCAGAAAATACTTTAGTCAATAATTACTGATAGATTTTTTTATCGATAATTATCAATAAAACATAAATTATGTTGGTAAAATTTATAGACAACAATTTTACCAACGAATATTTGACCGTCGATAAATCAAAATTATCGACAAATTTTAAACATTATCGAAATATTTTGATCGTCAGTAATATCACTTTTTCTTATAATGATTCTTCTTAACTTTTATTTCTTTTAAAATAGAATAAGCAAGTCTCTTAACAATTGAGCATAAATATCTTATAAGTTATCTTATCTGATTATCAATGGCTCATGCATAAAATAGGTCTATAAAAGTTTCAATGATAGGTCTATTTATGGGGTATAATGAAAGAAATATTATATAATAAGATATTAACACCACTATAATCAAAAAGTTTTGAAGGGTTGGATTTATCAGTCTTTCATCTTATATGATATGTAACTTTGTTATTTTATTCGATGTGAAACTTAAAATTCACATTTAAACTTTTCAAACAATCTCTCCTCAAAGAACGAGTTCCTTTGATATGATATATTTTTCTTATGTACAGGTAGACATGGACAAAATTGACCTAATTGTATTCTATTATAAATTATTTATACTATATTATACTATAAAAACTAAACTATTTTCAACAAAGAATTGTACCATTTTGTAGTTTAGTTTAAAAAAACTGAATTTCTTATGTTTACGGTTGAATTAACTACTTGAAGTATGTATTTTATCTTTCCTTTGTGCTCAATGGCGTCCTACCCACCCTATTTCTTTTTCAAACAGAGATCGAAAGTGTCAAGGGTTCTGTCGTCCTCGAATGTGGTTGATATTGAGGCGTTCACACTTAATTACAAAATCACCATCGAAATTTCAGCAATACTTTGCTCCTATAAATATATTAAATATAAAATATTTTGAATATTTGTTCACAATTTAAATAATTGTAAATCGTATCAGTATGAAATCCAACTTTAAAATGTCATTCAATCATAATTATTATGTTAGTTTTTTTAATAATTATCTAGCAATAGTAATTTTTGATTAATTAATAATATAATATTTTACACATGCACAGTAACAGACATCACATCTTATTTGCTATTCTATCCGAGAGTGTTTTATTTCATTAGTAGATAACTTTGTATTTCAATTTCTCAAAATGCTAGACTCTAGAATGAGACACTACTATTTTTTTTTTTAATTTTATTAGATTTTTTTTGTAAATTTGTTAAAAAGTTGTAAGAAATTTTTTTTGCCATTTTTTAAAGAGTTTTAATCGGTAAATAATTCTTTCGTGAATAATTATTTTTTTTCTTACAAATTTTTCATGAAAAATATTTTTTGCAAAATATTTTACAAAAAGATTTTTTGCAAAATATTTTACAAAAAGATTGACAACAATTTCTTACAATTTTTTTTTCATAATAAAATTTGTAAGTATTTAATAAAAGAAATCAAAATAAAATTGATAAAAAATATATATTGTTTTAGTAGCGAGATGGAATTGAATTTCATATGTGATTAGGATAAGGTTCTATTACATAATAAATCAATTAATATAAAAAATTCATATATAATACTCTAAAATTAAGTAATAGTATAAAAATAATCATATTTTCAACTTATCTTAATTTCTTTATGTTGCTTTACTGTATAAGATTTTTTCACCAGAAATATGTTAATTTATTTTTTACTTTTAATCTTTAATGGAACATTTATTATGTTCTTCATTTAATAATAATAAGCATATTGTCCTATTTTTCTTTAAACATATTTAGTATTGTAATTGGAACTTTTAGCTTTCTGAAAAACACTTTGAAATGTTCCATAAATTTAAATATTTTATCGTAGTTAACTCTTATTGTAGTTGTCTAACGCCTAAAATAATAGAAATATTTTTTTTTCACACAAAATCAGATGAAAGGAACACATTTCTCTGCACTTTTTGATTTTTTTTTGGTTTATCGAAGAACTTATATGTTCTTGAATAGGGACAAATCTTTTCTGTACTTAATTTTATGTCTTTTTCTTTTTGTTTATGAGGAACCTATATTGAGAATGAAGTGGTTAAATACTACATTTTTTGAAAATTAATACAGTTCGGTTAAAAAATAGTTTAGTTCGGAAACAGGTTAAGGTACATTCCAGTTCAAATCTGTTCATATTGTTGTTCAGTGCAATTTAGTACGATGCAGTTTGATAGAACAAAAAATAGTTCAGTTCAATTTGTCTAAACTATATTTTAATTCAGTTCAAATGAACTATATTTTTAGGTTCATTGCAGTTTTTAACAATTCAGTGCAATTCAGTTAATTTTGTCCACCCCTAAGTGTATGGTTACTTATACAATTGTTGATGTGTTATGTTATTGTTGTTATCACAATGGTATAAGCCGACAGATTACCAAGATGAACTAGTGACTTTGATACCACTTATAGGTCTAACAAAAAAGGTGTGAATTTAGTTGAATCGATATACAACAACATTTCTGCATCAACAGAGATTGTCTTGTATACATTCGCTTGAGCAAAAACTTCTACACCAACATCGTGAATCATATCCTCTAATTGGTCTTCCTTTAATTGCTCTTCCATGGTGGAATTGACATTATCTTCAGTTTGGAAAACAATTTGAAAGTATATTAATTTGCCACATCATGTCGAAGTTGTATAACTTCGAAGGAAATAATCACAAAGAAGGTATTACCTATTTTCGGTTGCATACAACCTTCTCCAATTCAAACAGTTGGCACAAAAACATCTAAACTCGACTTCATCGTCATTTTTACCCTCATTATGTTGTGCAAATTGTATAAATTTTTCTACTCCTCTTTCTTACTCAACGCTGATGCACGATGAATTAATTCAATCTCAATCCATATGTATGTGTTATGAACAAATTAATCATTCTTTAAGTGAATGATCACCTCATTTTTATAGTTAAGATGTGCCCTATCCCTTTCGAGAATATTATTTTTTTAGTTTATTATTTATCAATTTTAAACCACATTTCTTAAATTTCATGAAAATTTTGCTAACATTTTGCATCGAAATTAGAGTAGTTATCACTGTGTTAATGACGGGACTCCAACGCGTCACTGTGTCAATTGATGCTTAGAGTTATTGTATCAATGGGTGCTTAGAGGCTAAAAAGGAAGAGAGAGGGAAGAAAAACGAAAGGGAAGAGAGAAAGGCACCTGAAAGCAATAATTTATTGAGATATTTTTGCACTAGCAAATGTCATTATCACATTAAATGTGTGGATAATTTCGTTCTCGAATTTGAAAAATGGTTTCTTAAATTAAAGAAATCTAATTATATATAAGTAAAATATTGGTAGAAGACCCCTACACTTATTGATTTAAGATTTTGAATGGAAAATGATATCGATTTTTTATTAGTGTTGATTCTCGATGATTCATTTTGAAAGACTAATGCTATCAAAATCGGAAAAATTGCTCAATTGAATAACTGAATATGATTAAGCTTTAGTCTAGATGCGGTGTAGTTAGCTAGGTAGGTGGACACAAGTTCAAAATTGAGAATGTCACACACATATTAATTGCATCCCTTTCAGAGTCTAAGTTCAGTACAAGGCTTATCCTCCTCCAAACTTTGTGCACAGAGAAAATGAAAATTAACTAATAAATAAGAATATCTAAGATAACGCTGCAGCTAAAAAGGCACAACAGTTGTAATCTGTAACCAATGCCTACCATCATGGAAGAAAGTCCAAGGTGTTATGCCCTTTAAGAGGACTCGGAGTGGGGGCATACTTACTTGTTTTTAGGTTCATCCATTTCTTCCCATAAGGAGATAGACAAAAATGTGTACAAGAGATAAAACCCCCTTTACACGTTTCTTAGGGGTTCAACAATGAAGGAACAAGATATGCACCATTCTCTTTTTTAGATACATTTGCTAATAATAGGACTAACTTCATTATCTTCAAAGTTTTTTACATAAACTCACTACCCACAAATTTGAATACTGGTCAAATTTTAATTGGAGTCTAGATATGAGGACACTGCTTATCACTGTCTAGACAAAACAGCACATAAACATTATTGGTCTACATTATCTTCAATTACAACAATTTAAATAAGAAAATATGGTAATCTCTAATCCCATTAAAAGCAAGCAACACTCATATGCAGTCTACTACCTAGCCTAGAAACAATTTATTTTCAACTGTTACATGAATATGTTCCCCACCTTACATGGTATTAAGTATCCCTTTCTCTGTTATGCCAATATTTTTCTACTTGTGTCCCAATTCTTTACCCCAAAAAGCAAATGTAAAAGGCTGAAAGGGAATAAGGTACTCTGAGAGTGTGGAAATCATGCTGCTATATGGCCATAATCATCATCCACAACAAGAGAAAGACTTTGGCTTATTTTAGGTCAAGTAGCAGTTATTAAAATTTCCAGGACCCACAGACAAATCTATTGGGTGGAAATGTGGATGGAAAACTGTAATGAAATTTTACCTAATTCAGTTCTTCTCTAGTACTGCACATGAAGTTCACGGTTTGAATCACTTTTATTGGTGAGCCAAAAGCAACCATATAATTAAGCATTATTGGTTTGCTACAGAAAAATATTTGTTGCTTTTGAATCTGATAATCACATATTCACTAATAGTACTTTCTTTTGATCCATCTTGTCATCTTTCTGCTTAATTTTGGCTACATGCTAGACTGTAATCGAATTGTTTGTGCCTTGCTTTCCTAGTGTTCTCACTAGCCTTCCAACCCTTGCATGTAAAGTAGTTGACAAACTCATTGCTAGGGTTTGCCATGAAATTGCTTCAACTAAATTCATAGTAATTCGTTTGCTTAGTGGTTTCTTTAGATTAATATACTCCAATGTGTCCTACAATTTAGTGAACTTTGATAAAACACCAATCATGAGACTTTCTTATATGTTCCTTAGTCTAAACTTCCCTACATGAGAAGAATGCCTTATAAGGCATACATTTCATGATTATTGATTAATTGGCATATTTCTATTTCATACTGTCATAGGGTGACATGATTCAAGATCAAACATTAATGATTACAGTTTAAGCCTTCTGTTAGCACAAATTTGCAGTGGTAATGATGGCTCAAAAGCTTGAAGGGTTTAACTCTGATTGATGCCTTTAGTTAAACAGTGGTAGAAAATAAAGGTGATCAATTAGATCGTGTCTGATATCTTAGTATTTTTCGCTTTATTCAACTCTACATGTGTAGTGTTGTCACTGTTGATTTTAGAGAAATGTTACTCTTCTTTTAGTACAGGATTCTTCTCTTGTTGACCTTATCCAACGTTTTCTGCATAACACAAAGTTGTCTGTTTTCTATAATGGTGGGTTTGGATTCTACTGTCGCACGGTCTTTGGATTAGTGTTATGTGTGCTCTTACGTGTCTTCACTTTGGCTCACTAATAAATATTTTTCTCCATCCTTATGAAAATATCGGAAGATTTGCAAAATGTCAAATACTCTTCCACCATTAGGTAGGGTGAAAGAAATTCATAGAAAGATTATGGAGGAGAGAAGGTATATTTTTCATCGTTATAAATTTATGTGTAGGTAAAAGGTTTTTTCTCACCATAATATAATGTGTCTTAGGTAGAGCTGTCAAAACGGCGGATAATCCAGCCTGATCGAGTTCGATCCATCACGAGTTGATTATTTAGTGAGTCAACCCAACCTGACTTTGGGGTTCTGAAGATATCTTCCCTCTCTTTGGGGTCGAACATCCCTTAGCAACAATTCGATAAACAGCTCTTTGGGATAGATATAGATACCCCCCTCCAAACGTACAGGAAATTTTTATCCCCGTACGGCTCGAGAATATAAAAAATTCTATGTATTTCGAAAATTATGATGTAAAATAGAGCAATAAAATCATCAAATCAATTAAACAATGACTGAAGTATTTTTCTTTCGTATTTTCTTTCTGAAAAAAAAAACTCTTCCTATTTGTACCTCCATAACACTCAATTTGCTAAGCAAACTAAAAAAATTTCAACCCTGTCCGGCCCACCACGGGTGGGTGAGTTAAATGGGTTGGTTCACGGGTTTACTTAATTAAAAAAAATATTATTTTTTTATTTTTTTTCAGTCAAAACTAAATTATAATTTTAATTAAAATCTAAATAAACTTTAATACCATCCAAATACAAACCAAAATCACAAAAATACAAATTATCTATGTGTTGGCTAAAAAAATCAAACTAACATGACTCAAATGCAAAGCCCAACTTAATAAAAAATACTTGTGTGACCCTTTATCTGCAGGTTGGTGAGCCAACCCGATTCACAACGGGTTCAACCCGAGTGAGCCGAGTTTTAGGCGAACCGGGTCAAAAATTAACCCGTATTGAAATTTGTAAAAAAATTTCAACCGAACCCGACCCGAACCCGTGGTAAGCCGGGTTGGCTCGCAGGTTCCAACCCATTTTGACAGCTCTAGTGTTAGATGAAAATGGAAAAGATGAACAATTTATAATTTTAAGATTTTGAATTAAGAATAGTATAAATCTCTCAAACTAAGATAATATTTATATAACTTTTTAATAAAAATTTTCTTAGAAAAAAAATAACAAAACCATCAATAAAGATTTAACGGAGAGATATAAAAAAAATATACATTGTAACAAAAAGAACTTTCATGATAACTTTGTCTCCCACCAAAATCTAAAGATTGTAAAAGACCTCTCATTTAGGTATCTATTAACAAGTCAACTCATTCATTCATATTATAGGTATTAATGATCTAATTAAAACACCATGATATCTATTTTATGATAAATATAATTTAATAATATAAATCGGCAGAAATAAATCCAACAACATTATGAGGAATGAAGTGGAAACAATAGTAGCTTAGAGAATGAAAAGGAAATGGAGACAAATGTGTTGGTAGACTTTTGAGATGATGATGATGGGCCCTTAAGGAAGGGCAGCAAGGTGATGTGCATGTAACATAAGGAAGGGGGTTCCGTTGTCCCCTCAGACAATTGCTCTTTATATATTCAATAATAAAGGCCAATTAGAGAATGGGAATATACATAAAATATTTCTGCAGTAAAAATAAATACTACACTTTTCGAGAAGAGTGTGCGAGTAATATATTATTTATTTCTCTTTCTTTATAATTCTTAAAAACAATGTCTTTAATATTGTTTTCTTGGAAAATAGCAATAATTGTATGATAAATAATGAGTGATTTATTGTGTATTATTATCCCATTACAATTAAAAAGTATAAACAAGATTGACAAATAAAAAAAAAAAACTAGCCGTAGTGAGTAATTATGAAAGTAAATAGGACATGCATTAAATTATTAAAGGAAAATAAGATAAACAGAATGTGTAGAGAAAAAAAAGTTCCGTTCTATATATAGTCATAGATTACATTTATTTTATATTTCCTTTTTGTAATACAAAACAAATATGAAAAAATAGCTGGCAATTTTCTTCTGTAAATGACACGATGACACATAGATTAGGGACATCTCCAGCATATAAAATTGCCACTTTTTACCATCAAACGGTGATGTGCGTATGAGTTTGATTACGTATATTTTAGGTTTTATTTTTATTTTTAATTTACTTAAAAAAATTAAATATGCTTTTAGAACTTTAATGCAAAATTGAGATTCGTTATTATTTGGAATTTTGTTTTATTGTGGTTTCTATACTTTAAAAATAAATAGGTATAGTTTTTTTAATTATGTTAAATTTTTTTGACGTATCAAACGTGTTTTTTAACTGATATTAAAGTAATAATGTGTCAAACGGAATAAATAACTCAAATGCTGACATGAAACATGTTTGATACGTCAAAACAAGTTAATATAATTGAGTTAAAATGACTATATCCTTCACTTTTAAAAGTTTTTAAACCAAAATGTATCAAAGTTTCATACAAGAACAAATTTCAATTTTATATCAAAGTTCAGGATTAAAAACTATTCAACCAAAAACAAACTAACAGTTTCGCATACGACTATATTTAGAAATAACAGTTATGAAGAACTCATTTACATTTTGTCGCAACCAAAATCGTAACGGGATGACAAACCAAAAATAAAATATAAAAAAGAGTTTTGGAGTCGTCACCATAGCTATTATAGGAAACTATGGAAAATCATAAAAAGGAGCAATGTCTACGAAAATAGAGTTTTGAGGTACGGGAGTTAATTACGCATATGCCCATCCTAAGACGGTACCTTTAATTAAAATACAAATTGATGTGGTCTCCTTTAAATATTATTTTACAAAATAAATAAATAAATAAATAAAAATAATAAAAAAAGTAAATAAGTTTTTTCTTTGGTTTTTCTGTCTAAATAATAATAATAGGATAATAATAATAATAATAATAATAAATAAAAAGAAAAAAAAAGAGACTATTTTAATCTTTGATGTATTTTCTTTTGAGGCTTTGTTTCTATTTTAGCCCAAAATACTCTATCCACCCACACCGTTTTTTTCTTCCAACTAACAGCAACCCAAATTTAATTTTTTCACCCCTACTCTATGCTTTGTCATTTTTCATGCAAATCAAGAAGTTAATGATGAGATTTTAATATTTAGAAGCAAAATCTGTTTTAATTTTTAGTCATTTTTTTCCCAATGATAATTGCTTTTATGCTCTGATTTTATGACACCTCATTCTCCAGATGAGGAAAATAGTAATATGTTTCTCAAGAATATCTTTCTCTAATTATAATTAATTTGTCCTAATCACATTTGATTTTATGCTCTGATTTTTCTGTGATTTGATTCCTATAATGTGATAATATTAAGACCAGTTCTTGTATTTTAAAATTCGTGGTAATCAAGATTGACTTTATTGCGAGATTACATTAGATTTATGATGTTATGTATATAAACCCATCAAGCAAAAGAAATTCTCTACAATTTTTTTCTCTCGGAATTTTGGAGACCTCTCTCATCCTAAGCGCACAATTTCTTTTAACCCTCGCATATAAAAGACCCACTCACCCTTCGATCGTCAGACACACGTGCTTCTTGGTATTCCAACGCAACTATTGTAAATCCGATCTCCTGTTCAGGTTCATAAAAATTAATTTTTGTTGTGTTATGCAATCTTTCTTGAGTTTTGGTTATGATCATGGTTGAATTTGATGTTTTCACTATTTCTTTTTGATATGGGAAAAACATTATTGTCATGCATTTTTGGGTTCATTAGTTTTATAATTAATGTTTGTTGGTTGCATTGGGTTGTGAACGTTGTTGTATGAATGAGTGAGAGATATCATGTTTTAACATTGTATGAGTATGTAGTGCCATATTTTTCATATTAAGTGTTTTAAAACTTTTTTATAATAAAACAATATATTTAATCCTAAACGTTATTTCATAATCTTTTATTTATTTATTTTTCTAATGTTTTCATAAATTATGGACATATAATAGTCACGTTTTTGGGTATCATGTCTTATTTCGAAAGTTTTTTTTTTCTTTAAAGGAAGTAATAACAAATAAATAATTTAAATACCCTTTTAACTTTTTATAAGTGCTCGTGTGACCGCTCGCGTCGTCTTAGTACTTAATACCTTCGCTCTTTTATAATACTACTACAAAAATACAAAATTTTCAAATATTAAAAAAGAGTGATATCAACCTCTTTGAACAAATTGTTTTTCTCAAAAAGTTTTTCATAAAGAACTACATGAGCCTGATTATCCATTATGAATGGAGATACGTAGGAGCAATGAGTAATCCTTGTCAGGCCCAAAAAACAAAAAGTCTCTTTTGTTTCCTGTGTTTTTCTTTATCATCTTTATTTATTTATTTTTATTTATTTTATATTTTTATATATTTATATTTTTTTTAAATAAACATTTAAATGAGAGCACATCAATTTGTACTTTAATTAGAGGTACCGTCTTAGGACGGGTGTTGTGGGATGCTAATACCTTCCCCACGCGTAACCGTTTTTCGGACCCAAAATCTGGTTTTTTCGCAAACCTTGTTTTATCTTTTTTTTGTGTGTTTCTGTAGTTTTTCAGAATAAACTATGGTGGGGACTCCTCTATTTTTTTAAAATTATTTTTGCTGTCCCGTCGCGATTTCGATTGCGATAGATGGCGACTCCAATGTGGAATTTAGAGAGTTAGGCCATTTAATTAAATATATAAAATTGATGTGGTTGTTTCAAATTTTTTGTTTTTATTTTATTTTTTTCTCTTTTCTTTTTCATTCCCTTTTTTTTTCTCGTCTTATATTTATTTTTTTTGTTTTATTTTATTTTATTTCTCATTTATTATTATTATTATTGTATATATTTTTGTTAATTTTGGATGATTGAAGTTTTTATTTATTTATTTATTGTTCATATTGCTTTATTTTTATGCTTGAATTTTGAATTCTAGGATAGATGACTTTATTATATATATTTGTCTGGTTTTTCTGTTTGTTTGCAAGAAGGGGTTTGGGTATGCATTATCCTCCCTTCACACACATTGTGTGCATGACATGAGTGGGGTCCTATACCCGGGTCTGAGTAACTTTAGATCCATATAAGTGCATGTATTTTACCTTAGATCCATTAGGCGCTAAACCTTTGTTAAGGCACAAAGGGAGATATACACATTTTTTTTATTTACTTTTTTCTTTCCTTTTGATCTTTGATTTAGTAATAAAATCATGCCTGACATATTATTCCATCCATGTATTTATGTTTTACCATGTCATCTCATCATGTTTATTTAATTTTAGGTTCGAAATTATAAAGTTGTGATTAAGTTTAAAAACAAAAGGCAAATTAACATGGAATTTGGAGTCGGGGAGCAGTTAGATTTTGTTTCTTCGAAGAAAAAGTTATCCATTAAGGTTGCAGAAAGTAAATTGAGTAATTTGAGAGAGTTAGCTGGAAGAATGAAACCATATCAAGGAATACTTTCAAGAGGAAATATGGGAATTTATTAGGTTTGCTGAAAGTGGAAGTTCAAGCTGCAACACTCACAACTTTGGCTCAATACTACGATCCACACCGTTAAGATGTTTCACCTTCCAAGATTTTCAGTTAGTACCCACAATAAAAGAATTTGAGCATATCTTGGGTTCGTCAATGAAGGGCAAGGTCCCCTATAGATACTCAGACCAATATATCTCAATTGTTACGTTAGCAAGGATCTTGAAAGTGCATCCTGCTGAGCTGGAAGGTAAAATGATTACCAGGGGCAATTCGAAAGGCATCTCTATTTGTCGCAACCGCCACTCTAAATACCCCTGAGAGATACCTTTCGAATTGCCCCTGGTAATCATTTTACATTCTAGCTCAGCAAGATTCACTTTCAAAAGATCCCTGCTAACATAACAGTTGAGATATGTTTGGTCTGAGTATCTATAGGGGACCTTTCCCTTCATTGACAAACCCAGGATATGCTCAAATTCTTCTATTGTGGGTACTAAATGAAAATCTTGGAAGGTGAAACATCCTAACGGTGGATCGTAGTATTGGGCCAAAGTTGTGAGTGTTGCAGCTTGAACTTCCACTTTCAGCAAACCTAATAAATTCCCATATTTCCTCTTGAAAGTATTCTTTGATATGGTCTTCATTCGTCCAGCTAACTCTCTCAAATTACTCAAATTACTTTCTACAACATTATTGCATAACTTTTTCTTCAAAGAAACAAAATCTAACTACCCCCCCCCCCCCCCACTCCAAATTCCATGTTAATTTTGCCTTTTCTTTTTAAACTTAATCACAACTTTATAATTTCGGACCTAAAATTAAATAAACATGATGAGATGACATGGTAAAACATAAATACATGGATGCAATAATATGTCAGGCATGATTTTATTACTAAATCAAAAATCAAAAAGAAAAAAAAAATAAAACAAAAAAAATTAAAATTAAAAACGAGGAATAAAAAAAATGTGTATATCTCCCTTTGTGCCTTAACAAAGGTTTGGCGCCTAATGGATCTAAGGTAAAATACATACGCTTACCAGGATGGTTTCTTAATACCTAAATATCAAGGTCACTAGAGCTATGACCCACTTAATGGCATTTCCCACGATAGTTGGTAAACAACAAGAGGTGAGAGTACCAATGAAGCAAACAAACCCTAGCTGGGGTTCTCACAATGACCACTTGGGAAGTACATCCACTGTGACAGTGTTACACAATCCCCTTTAATTCTAAAGTTACTCACACCCAGGTATAGTGCCTCACTCATGTCATGCACACAGTGTGTGTGAACGGAGGATAATGCATACTCAAACCCCTTCCTGCAAACAAATAGAAAAACCAGACAAATATATATAATAAAGTCATCTATCCTAGAATTCAAAATTCAAGCATAAAAATAAAGCAATATGAACAATAAATAAATAAATAAAAATTCAATCATCCAAAATTAACAAAAATATATATAATAATAATAATAATAAATGAGAAATAAAATAAAATAAAACAAAAAAAAATATAAGACGAGAGAAAAAAGGAATGAAAAAGAAAAGAGAAAAACTAAATAAATAAAAACAAAAAATTTGAAACAACCACATCAATTTTATATATTTAATTAAATGGCCTAACTCTCTAAAGTCCCCAGTGGAGTCGCCATCTGTCACAACCGAAATCGCGACGGGATGGCGAAAATAATTTTTTAAGAAAAATAGAGGAGTTGCAACTATAGTTTATTTTAGAAAACTACGGAAAAACAAAAAATAAATAAAACAAAGTTTGTGAAAAACTAGATTTTGGGTCCGGGAGTCGGTTACATGTGGGGAAGGTATTAGCAACCCACAACGTCCGTCCTAAGACGGTACCTTTAATTAAAATACAAATTGATGTGGTCTCCTTTAAATGTTTATTTAAAAAAATAAAAATAAAAATAAATAAATAAATAAATAAAGATGAGTAAAAAAAAACAAAGGAAACAAAAAAGATTTTTTGTTTTTTGGGCCCGACAATGATTACTCTTTGCTTTTACATATCTTCATTCATAATGGAGAATCAGGGTTACATAATTCTTACATAAAGATAATGAATCATATGAGTATCAATCATGAGTAAATTTATCAAATCAATAGAAAATCATTAATTCATAACACTCCCCCTTGAGTGTCCATTAATAAAAGAATGTGCTTCATTAAAACCTTACTAGAAAAAACCCTTTGGGATAAAAAAAATGTAGTGAAGAAAAAAGAGTACAACATTCTGTATTCTTTAATACAATATTGTTCATCACATATTCTATTTCTCCCCTCATGTAAACTTACATCATTAAGATGACGGAGTCCGAACTTGTGAATCATTTGCTCAAAAGTTCTTCTTGGCAAAAACTTCATAAATAGACTTGCCATATTTTCACACGAATGAATTTTTGGATATCTATATCATCCTTTCAATTGAACAATACATTATTGTCTTCATATATGGTTGTTGATTCCATCTTTGTCGGGGATAGTCACAAGTTTCTTGCACATGTTGAATTATAGACCTTAACCAAACATATTCACAACTTTCCTCGTAACTCTATATGATTAGACAATGTTGCTACTATGGTTTGTTTCATATACCTTCATGAAACCATTGTGCTACCACATGTGAACAAACATCTTGTTTGTGATCAACCATTGTGACATTATGAGAATATGTAAAATAACATGTATATACATAATCCATTGGTCTGAATTTGAATCATTTGGATGAAATAAGCTCATATTCTTAGTACCTTTAAAATAACGAAATATATGTTTTACTCCAAACCATTTTCTTCTTGTAGTTGAAGAAATATATCTTGCTTAACAAATTTACAACAAATGCAATATTAGATCGAGTATAATTAGCAAGATACATTAGTGTTTCTATGACACTAAGATATGGTGTTTCTGGACCAAGAAGATCTTCATCATTTTCTTAAGGTCTAAGAAGAGTCTTTATCAATATCTAACGACCTCACAACTATTGGAGTGCATAATGGACATGACTTGTCCATTTAGAACATTTTAAGCACCTTAATTATGTAAGCCTCTTGACGTATAAAAAAACACATTTGTTTAAATACTCAATTTGTAATCTTAAAAAAAAATTTTGCCTTTTCAAAATCCTTCATCTCAAATTCTTTCTTTAAGCAATCAATTGCCTTTGTGAGCTCATTAGGAGTTCCAACAATGTTTATGTCATTTACATAAACAATAATTATGGCAAATTCATTTTAGGATCTTTTCATATAAATACAAGAACACATATGATCATTTCTATATCCTTCTTTTAATAAGTACTTAATAAGACAGTTTATGTCACACACGTCCTGATTGCTTTAATCAATAAAAGAGCATGTTCAATTTTATTGAATAACCCTCTTTAGAATTTGTCTTGTTGGACAAATAAAATCCTTTAGGGATTTTCATATAAATATGATTCTCAAAAGAACCATACGAATAGGTTGTAACATCATCCATTAGATGTAATGCAAACCTTGTTGTGCAACTAGGATAATCGAATATTGCAATATTGTTGCATCAAATACTAGTGAATATGTTTTTTCATAAATCAATACAAAGTTTTGTGAACAACCTTGAGCAACCAATTGTGCTTTGTATCTAACAATTTCATCATTCTTAATTTGATTTTTGCACAAAAATCCATATGTACCCAACTTGTTTCACAACTTCAGGTGTGCGAACTATACGTCTAAAAACCTTTCGTTTAGCAAGCAAATATAATTATGCTTCTTGCATATTTTCGTTTTGGCTAATCATGTCTTTGTCGACAATCTTCAATGATCATTGGCTATTAATCATCATTGTCATTCATAACATTCATCGTTATATTATATGTAAAAGTTTCATCAATGTTGACTTCATTTTGGTTTCATATTATATGATTCATGACATAATTTATTGAGATCTCATCATTTTCAACAATTTCATGTCCATGAGGTTCTTCTGGAACCGAACCATTAATTATGTCAAATGAATCTTTTGGGATTTCAACCTTTTCGATTAGGTCATTTTGCATTTTAGCTCCCTTTCTCATTCAAGAGTTTTTATCTTTGGAATCAATAGGCCTACCACGCTTCAAACGTGTCTTTGGAACTAACAAGCCTACCATGCTTCAAACGTGTCTTTGGAACTAACAAGCCTACCATGCTTTTATTACTCTTGAGAATTGTACAAGTTGTTGCACTATCAACAAGACACATATCCTTTGGTACTGGTGCAAACATTCATTTTTCATATAAACGTAAATATCAATGAGATTTTTTTTAACACTCTCATAATCAATAAAGTGATCAATGCTTCCATTTGCTTTAGCAAAGAAAATAATAATATCAAGATGAATAGCATCCATATAGCCATAATCAGAATCACCATCTTCATAAGCAAAGTGTGTTTCCATGTTCTTCTCATTATTTGTAAGATGCTTTGGTGTACAATAGTACAACTCAAATGGCCTTTACCACCGTAATGATAATATATACTTTCATCTTTTTGTCAATATTTTCACATTTTCCTTTTATTGTGCCATTTCTAGTGACAAAACGTGTCTTTGAAATTTTCTTTATAACCATGTCCATAATCAATATCACGATCACGATCATGAAAATATAAATCAAATGTTGATGCATTCACTTCTGGAAATGGAGCAGAACCAATTTACACAGGTTTCATGATTTTCTATCAAAAGCTCATTGCTTTATTTAACCATACAAAGGCATGAAATAAATTCACAATATTTATTGTTGCATTCACTTCTGGGAATGGAGCAGAGGCGGATCACATGATTTTTCATCAAAAGCTTTATTGCTTTGTCCAGCCAGCCATACATAGGCATGAAATAAATTCATAATATTTGTGAAATCTCTTTTCACAATATTGTTGTCGCATGAGCAAATTAGTTGCTTAGATGCTTTATTTCTTTATTTAATGGTATCTCAATATCCATTACATCTAAATGTATTTTAACATTTAAAATCCAATATAAGAAATTATTCCTTGTAATATCAAGGGTCACAAATCCAAATTTTGCAACGTTTCACGTGTTTAGAACTAGCATATAAAATTATAATATTAATAAAAATAATCATCATCAAAATAAGAATAATAATCACCGTCATAATAAAAAAAAACGGAGATGAAAATTGATAAAGTCAGACAATTCTTATCACAAGAGGAAGAATATAAGGTAAAATTATAAATTGAGAAATGATTAGAAAGAGTCTGGATTGAGACACACAAAGCACTATCGTTAGAGAGAAAAAACTTCCACTAGTCCTCAGTTGGTTGGAGCATCCTGCTGATAATGTGTTATGAAATAAAGCGAATAACAGAGAGAATAATAGATAATAGAGAATAGAAGAAACAATAGAGAATGAGAGAATAGGAAACAACTCATTTGTGTATTATTATTGTTAGGAAGGGTCCTATTTATAGATACAACATGTAATCCATAAAGGAAACAAATCAACTTAGTTAATACAAATATTTACATAAAGATAATAAATCATATGAGTATTAATCATATGAGTAAATGTATCAAATCAATGGACAATCATTAATTCATAACAGATAACACTCTTTTCTAATATTTGAAAATTTTGTATTTTTTTTAGTAATCTTATAAAAGAGTGAACGTATTAAGTACTAAGACGACGCGAGCGGTCACACGAGCACTTATACATATTAAAAGTTTAAAGGGTATTTAAATTATTTATTTGTTATCACTTCCTTTAAAGAAAAAAACTTCTGAAATGAGACATGATATCCAAAAACGTGTCTATTATATGTCCATAATTTATGAAAACATTAGGAAAATAAATAAATAAATAAATAAAATATTAGGAAATAGCGTTTAGGATTAAATATATTATTTTATTATAAAAAAAGTTTTAAAACACTTAATATGAAAAATATGGCACTACATACTCATACAATGTTAAAACATGATATCTCTCACTCATTCATGCAACAACGTTCACAACCCAATGCAACCAACAAACATTAATTATAAACCTAATGAACCCAAAAATGCATGACAATAATGTTTTTTCCATATAAAAAAGAAATAGTGAAAACATCAAATTCAACCATGATCATAACCAAAACTCAAGAAAGACTGCATAACACAACAAAAATTAATTTTTATGAACTTGAACAGGAGATCCGATTTACAATAATTGTGTTAGAATACCAAGAAGCACGTGTGTCTGGCGATCGAAGGTGAATGGGTCTTTTATATGCGAGGGTTAAAAGAAATTGTGTGCTTAGGGTGAGAGAGATCTCCAAAATTCCGAGAGAAAAAATTTTTAGAGAATTTTTTTTTCTTATTCTTTTGCTTGATGGGTTTATATACATAACATCATAAATCTAATGTAATCTCGTAATAAAGTCACTCTTGATTACCAGGAATTTTAAAAGACAAGAACTGGTCTTAATATTATCACATTATGAGAATCAAATCACAGAAAAAATCAGAGCATAAAATCAAATGTGATTAGGACAAATTAATTATAATTAGAGAAAGATATTCTTGAGAAACATATTACTATTTTTCTTATCTGGGAAGGGAGGTGTCATAAAATCAGAGCACAAAATCAATTATCATTGGGAAAAAATGACTCTAAAAATTAAAACAATTCTGCTCCTAAATATTAGAATCCCATAATTAACTTCTTGATTTGGAGCAGAAATGACAAAGCATAGAGTAAGTGTGAGAAAATTAAATTTGGGTTGCTGTTAGTTGCAGGAAAAAAATGGTGTGGGTGGATAGAGTATTTTGGACTAAAATAGAAACAAAACCTGAAAAGAAAATACATAAAAGATTAAAATAGTCTCTTTTTTTTCTTTTTATTTATTTATTTATTATTATTATTATTATTATCCTATTATTATTATTTAGACAAAGAAAAACTAAAGAAAAAACTTATTTACTTTTATTCTATTATTTATTTAGTTGAACAAAATTAGGTGTTGACACATCTTTACTCGATTTAGGAGAAGGATTTTGTAGTAATAAAAGGTATATCAAACATGATAATTTTTTTGTAAAAGTTATACGGATTTTATGAGATCTAGAGTTAAGTTTAGTGTTTTATACTATTATGACATGTACATATTTTTATTTTTATTTTTTGTAAAAATGTTGAAGTACTCAAGTACTTTATTTGTTCAATATTTGTTGCTCATCTTTACTCGGTTTAGGAAGAGGCTTTTTAGTGATAAAAGGTGTATGAAATATGATAATATTTTGTAAAAGTTATACGAATTTTATGAGTTCTAGAGTTAAGTTTAATGTTTTATACAATTATGACATGTACATATTTTTTTTTTTAAATGTCGAAGTACCTGAAGAAGAGAGGCTTTATGCTTTTTCTGTAATATAATGTAAGTGAAATTTGGGCTATGGCTTCCCCTTGATTCCATAAAAAAAAAAATCTTAATGGTAATAAACATTGCTTATGCTTAACTTCATTCCAACAATAATTGAACGTGAACCTTTCATATTTTATGTATCCATTTAAAGATTAATATTTCATCTTTATTTTTCAAGTATAAAACTTCTAAGAGAATTTCACTCACATTAGTGATGTCAAAAACATTTTAACTTTGTTTCTGTCTTCATATAAAATCTTAGAAAGGTAAATTTGTGAGAATTTTAGCTATTATCAATGTTCTCTATTTACAATAAGTTCAAAATGAAATTCTATATGTGTAAGGTGTTGTGTTGCTTAAGTTTTTTTTTTTTTTTTTTCATGGTAAGAACCT
>Ga0214544_1007548_pt1 | contig 18972 bp, 9 predicted proteins | sample CNSS3metaG_FD_160074 | JGI IMG/M metagenome (GOLD analysis project Ga0214544, IMG submission 160074) | Root nodule microbial communities from cowpea collected in UCLA plant growth center, Los Angeles, California, USA - CNSS3 | ecosystem: Host-associated > Plants > Roots > Nodule | place: USA... | reverse complement strand
TTATGTGCATGACCATGTTGAGTGATAATAAAACCTTATAATTATAAGAATTATCACGAAACATGAATTGGTTGAGTGGTTGTGCATTAGGATGACATTGGTTTGGTTATGAGTTCAAACCTTGGTAGAACCAAAGTAAACTTTCTTTTTGCTAAAATTAGTTTTGGCTTGAATGAGAAAGGGCTGAGGAAATCCTAGCTGAATGGGCAGTAGGGCTGAAAAATCATCTCATAATTGTGCTTGAATGGCAATTACCACCACCAATGAGATCATTTTCGTTTTGGCAATTAATCACCCTTAATACCTAATTAAAAAGTGAATTAAAGGAGAGAAAAAGGGTTTCTGAGGCTGCCATTAGAGAGGACCTTGTGAGGAGCGAAATTCCAGAGAGAAAATTGTGATTCTGGTGTGAAAAGAAGAGTTTTTTTGGAAGGAATCAAAGGGAGGGCCTTGGTGCTCAAGGGAAGACTCATAATTCAAACTCTAAGCAAAGGAAATTCTAGGTTAGGGGAATTTTTCTCATTATTTGTATTCTGGGTGAATAATGGCATGATCTGTAGTATGAATTGCATGAGTATTACCTGTTTCTGCATGAACTGTTGTGTTTCTGGAAAAATTCCAGAAATCGCCTAGCGGGCTATGCATAGCCGCCAGGCGACTCATCTGATTTTCGTGTTTCTGGGTTCCTGTGAGAGGAACCGCCTGGTGGTACATTCCCGACTGCCAGGCGATGCATAGAATTTTTACCCAATTCTAGGTTTTTGGATGTAGGGCCTGGCGGTATTTACTGAATCGCCAGGCACCACCTTCCACTTCTGGGCACTAGGCGCCACCACCTTTTTCTAGTTTGCACATTTTTTTATAAAACTGCATTTTCTGGTTCGTTAACCGTCCGATTTAGGTAAAATTTTGACAGGTGGTCCATAACATATGGTTCTTCACTTTCAACGGTGGAGATTTGATTTGGACGTCAGTAGCTAGAGATATACGTTACTCAATATTGCTGATTTTGAAGTCTTTAAAATGCATGAATAACCTCTTGATAATTAGTAGTAACTTCTAATGAAGCATGATTTGGTTATGTGGTAAGTCTCTATTAAGTTGAATGTTCCTTTGGATTAGTCACATGTGGAGAATTGGTTATTGGTGAATGCATGTGTGACGATATTAATTTGCATTGGTGCTAGGATCATGTGCTTAAATTGTTAGAATGTTGCTGCTTATACTTGTTTAAGCATGCATTATTCATGATTTAGAATTGAATGCTAGCATGGGTTTAAAGGGGAAGAATATATATGAAAGGTGAATGGATTGATTTTACTTTGTTCTAGGTGCTTAAAAAAAACTAGTACTACGCAAGTACTGGTGTAGCGCCTAGCGGTGGTGTTTGACCGCCAGGCGATAGCTACAAAACCAGTAGATAATTGAAGTGTGTAGCGCTTGGCGATAAGAGTTTTCCCACCATGCGATACTTGTAGAAACAATATCATCATAGGTGTTTGGCGCTTGGCGGCACGTGTCCCCCGCCAGGCGGTCTTGAAGCCTTTGCGCTTGGCGACTCGTGTGGAGCGCCAAGCAATTTTTTGATGAAGCAGACATTGTGTTTTGCTTCCGTTGGATGTGCGTGGTCTACAAGACTTTGGGCGATATCTCAAGGGTCAAATGCTGGAGTATTCCTGGAGTTGTGGCTTAGGATAGAGGGTAATATGAGCATTCTTTGAGTTGTGGCTCGAAATAGCGAGTGTTTCCGCATGTGTTCTACAAGTGGTGGCTTGTAGGTTGGACAACAACGATAGCTTGAGATTATCAACCAAAGACGTAGAACATGGATTACATGGTGGTGGCCATGTGTGATGAGACCAAAGGATGGAGTTCCTTTAATATGTGTGTTTTGATTATATAAATTGTTGCATATGTTTATATTCCTTTAGCTCAGCCTATCTGCGTGTGTTTGGCGATGATTGTGTACGCGGTACACGGGAGCAGATGATGTTGCAGGTCGTACTGGTGGAGCGTAAAGCCGGAGCGTGGGCTAGTTGGAAAACTTTATGGCAGCATTTTATCATTTTTATGAGTTTTAAGGATTTTCCTGTAACTATTTGAATTACAAAACTTGGCTTTATAATGAGACTGAGTTGATAATGTATTATGTTTAATAAATATTTGGATTGGATTTGGTTTTATCAGTGTAATAAAGTTTTAAATTCCCGCGGTTTTTGGGAAACGATTTAAAATAAATGAAGTATTATTATTATGTTTTTGTTTTATTATTTAAATTTGTAATATCTAGATGGGATGTTACACTAGATGCAGCCCAACCACAAGATGTAGCATCACAACCTTCTATGCAATCATTTGTGCAAGTCACTAGAGCACCAAAGCATTCTACTCAACCATCTCAGCAAGCAACCCAACGATCACGTGGAAGAGCAATCATGAGGCTGAAGCTCAATGTAAGGAGGGGACGCATATGAAATCCATGACATGCAACCATTGCTATGTAATCTTATCTTGTATTACTGTTTAGCTATTCAGAACTTAATACCACTTGTTTTATTAGCTTTTTGAACGACGATATATCAAGTGGTGGACCACTTTATTTTGTTATGTATAATTCTTAAGTGGTGTACCACTTTATTTTGGGATGTAAAATGGGCACATGGTTGACCAACATTGTTGGGAACAAGGTTATATTTTAGGATGTTAAATGTTTAAGTGGTGGCCCACTTTCATTTATGGTTATGAATGAAGCAAGTTTTTTATATTTTATGGACCACTTTATTTTGTGATGTTAAATTCTTAAGTGGTGGACCAGATTCATTTATGCTTATCAATAAGTATGCTTATCAATTCCTTGCTTCATTGTTGACGGTGCCACCACCCCTTTCTTCAATCTTCACAGTGTCACCACCCTTTTCTTCATTCTTGACGCTGCCACAACCCCCTTTCTTCAATCTTGACAATACCACAACCATTTTCTTCAATCCCATCCTTAGTAAACCAATTGAAGTAATTGCACCCACCACAATGTTCACTTCCAGTCTGTTTGAAAAACACCATTGACGTCACCAACAACAAAAACTACTTTCTAAAACATATACAGAAAAACTATACAAAAATTAGCAAAGATTATCTTGAAGTTTAGGCAACCCCAACATTTTTTTCCCTCTATTCTCCGCAATTCTCGTAGTTCTCAACATCGATTTCTCCCCACAATAGCAAGTGGGTGTTACAGCCATACACATACACTCACCTCCACCACAACATGACACACTAGGGTTCTGCACTCCCGAAACATTGCAAGTGGAAGATGAAGAAGACTTTCCCAGATATATCACTCATCTACGCTCACCACAATGTCAAAGAAGAGGAATAATTTCACAATTTAGGGCTTCAACCAAAATAGGCAAATGACATGTATATCTTCCAAAAATTACATTGTCTTCTATTGATTTCAAATGTAAATGACACGTATCCATTACATAAATCCACCTTAGCATCCCCAAATGTTGTTTAACCCAACTTAACATAAAGGACATCATTGATACCATTTATCGAAATTGAGGACCTAATTGACACTTATAAAAATAGAAAAAACAAATCAATGTTTTCGAACGAAAATGAAGGTCAAAGACATAATTTAACCAAAAATATTCTATTTTATCTTTTTCGGATTGGGTAATTTAGAAGTCAAATTATTTTGGATCTAGAAGTAATTTGACTTTCAAATTACACCAAGTCATTTTTTACTTTTTGAATTATGCAATACAAAAGTTTTTTTATAAAAGAAAAAAATTATTTCCAGATTGAATCTAAAAAGTTATTTTGGCTTATGAGTTGCACAATTTCATTTTTGACTTTCAAAAATAACTTTCAAATCGTACAATTCAAAAATCCAGAAATAACAAAATTATAATTTCTCTTATACGGAGGTACAGGAGAAATTTATGGAGATCCAGGAAGAAACTGCCATTTATTCGATAGGCATCTTAGGGACGGTATTGGAAAGGACCTCACTTTTTCTAGCAGCGTAACACTGAGATCGTGAATTTAGTAGCATAACTACAGTAGTAAAATTTAAACCTAAAATGTGTAAATTATTCAAAACTGTTAGTCCTAACCAACAACATAATCCAGGTGGCTTTTATTGCTTGAACATTTTGATTAAGTCTTCAAACATTAAAGTTATCACGTGCATTGAGTACAACAATAACACTTTAATACTCGTACCTGAAAGCAGCTTATCATGTGACCAAAGTAATTGAAGCAATAAAAAGAAAAATAAACCTTAAGTAACTATTCCATACGATCAAAAAGCAGTTAACATTTTCATTTTGTAAATTTAAATTCTACAATTTTGGGTGTCTTTTCGAGTTCACGTTGATGATATGTTTTGCTTGACCATGTCCAGTAAGCGTTGGAGAATCGACAGGCGCTCACGTGCTGCGTAATTCAATTACAATATGAATATGAACACTAATTCATTGAAAGTATCTTTAATACCGTGTATGATGGTCTAGTTTTAAAAAAAATTGGAACAAAAAAAATATTTTGCTAGCGTTCCTTGGTAACTACAGATTTACTAACTGGCCCCTAATCAATCACTGCAAAATTTAAAACAAAAAGCAAAATAGAATCCTGGAAAAAAGATAATACATCCCCAGGACCCTTGTTCACCTATACCTATAGACGTAGCATGCAAAGCTGGAGTGCAGTGTAGCAAACTGCTTTCTTGCCCATTTGCAGATTTGTCAGCAACGTGAAACCCAGATATTTTGACACAACCAGAATGGTTTCCTTAGTTCTGGGGAAATCATGATATCATTGTCATGTGTACCAATCAGTGCACCTCTCCTTTCCACCAACTTTCACAGTCAGAAACTTGCCAACAAAATTGCATATGGTACAAGACCCACTCCCACAGTATGAACAATGTTTATGCGTATCTATTTCAAACAATTTCCCTCTTAACCAACCCATTCTCTTCCTGCAAGGACAAAGACCGATCGTAACCAAAACATATTTATATATATATACTATACATTGACAGATAACCAGATCATATTTATAAGGAATTTACGTATCAAATAAATATCTCCGATTTTGGTGGATCAAATGGCAGTAGACATCAAATTAACGAGTATAAAAAAGGAGCAAACTAAGAAGAAAATCTAAACAACTCCTTTCTTTGCAGGAAAACATAAGTGAGAAATATTAAGGACAAGGAATAATTCAATTAAAATTGTATGTGGAGAAAAAATATATGCAGTAGTACTTGAAAATAATACTAGAGATTAATGAAAAATGCAATTAATGTTATTCCCAGTTTTGGTAATGCCATCCACATAATATAAGATAAATGCACAATTTGAGGATGGGCACCAATAAAAGTCAGAAGGACGGGCTTCAGCATAAGTCAAACTGGTAAGTGAAAAATACAAAGAGATGAGAATATTCAGAAACCAGGCTAGAAACTAAGATATGGATGGAATGAGCTACAAGGAATTGCCTGTCTGTGAGGATGCTGTAATGTGCACTGACTATTTATGAACTTAGAAATAATAACCAAATATTAATTTGTTCATTATAATTGTTGTACATAATATGTAAAAGTATAGCAGGCTTATGCTTATGCAAGTCTATAATCGTCTTTCTTATAAAAATAATAGACATAAAAGAGCAAACAGAGCCATTGCTGACTAAATGACATTCAGTCTTTCAATCACAACTACACATTACAAGCTAGAGCTTTATATAGCCTTCCTATCAATAATAGACCATTCATTTGATCAAATTATGTTCAATTGTACAAACAAAAGGCTCTCCCTTAGATGGATCCTTAACTATAATCCTTTCCAGAGAGAATTAGCAGACAACAAACATTAATTGTTCACAAGACTGCTTAAATAGCTCAAAAGAAAGTTTACTAATAAACCAAAGAATTCAAAATTCTCCTATTCAATAGAACAGTAAAAAATTATAACAATGTAATCAGATAAATGGAACAAATATGCCATGATATAAACTGAAGTCTGCCTATAATTTGGGTCCATGAAAATTCCAAGAAAATGAAACCTTAGAATACCTACTCTTGTTAGTTGAATATTAAAAGTTGTTGGTAGTATATTAAATATATTATTAGAAGTTATTAGAAGTTATTAGAACCTCTTAGAAGATCTAGAGATCTCTTGTAATTATTACTTTAAGGTTTGAGATCTCTATAAATAGAGAAGTTGATATACTATTTTAAGTGTGTTAGAAGTGGGCTTTAAGTCTAACTCAACCTTACAAAACCGACTTTTAAGGTGAGGTTTGCACCTCACTTATATATTATGAATTGGCCTTATCTCTAGTCGATATGGGACTTCCAACACATTCCCTCACGCCGAGGTATATTCATCTCGTGCGTGGGACAAGAAATTAGTGGGTGGTCCGTTAGCGGCCCGATATCAGGTGGAACGAAATGTCCAAGAAAGTTCGCTAGGATAGGCTCTAACCAGGCTCTGATACCATGTTAGAAGTGGGTTTTAAAGCCTAATTCAACCCCACAAAACCGGCTTGTAAGGTGAGGTTTGCACCTCACTTATATATTATGAATTGGCCTTATCTCTAGTCGATGTGGGACTTCCAACAGGAGACTTCCAACAAAGTGAATTAACAAAACAGTAAAATCCTCTTTCTTTCAGATTATTCCTTTCAAGTTGGTATCAGAGCTCCCGATCTAGGGAGCCCTGCTTCCGCATTTCTTCTTTTTTGTCTTAGTTACGGTTCTCATTAGTGTTGTCTAAAGTGCAGCCATTTCTTTTAATTATTGGGTTGCCTGAAGTGCTCCAAGTTGTGGTTTCTTCATTGTTGATACTGCATCACCGTTGCCGTCATCGTTGTTGCATCCTCTGCTGCTGTTGCATCACTGTTGTTGTCGTTGCTGCATCGTTGTTGTTGTCTCGTTGCTACTGTCGTTGTTCCATCACAGCTGTTGTCGCATTGCTGCCATCACTGTTGTTGTCACGTTGCGTTGCTGTCACTTTCTGTCTTACCTTTCATTTGCATTTAGGAGAGACCTAAGGAATTCCTATTATTTATTTTTTTGGCATGGCAACTCCACTAAGCAATGCCGATCTTCCACAATTGCCGGATGACAACTGCCTTAATGGTCGAAATTATCTCCAATGGGCTCAATTTATCAGACGAACACTAAAGGGTACGAGAAGACTCAATCACATTGAAGGAGAGGCCATTTCTCCGGATAATCCCAATTTTCAGATTTGGGATAATGATGACTCACGAATCATTGCATGGTTATGGAGATCCATGACTACAGATATAAGTAAAAATTATATGTTCTAATCTAGTGCCCGCAAAATTTGGGAGGACCTTGCAACTACTTATTCTATGCGACAGGACATCTCTACGTGCTATGAGTTAGAAAGCAAGATCTTTGGCGTCAGGCAAGGAACTCTCTTTGTTTCAGAATATTATGGAAAGTTGAAGGGTTTGTGGATTGAGTTGGACCAGTATCAAAACTTGAAGCTTGAGAATAGCAAAGATGCTATTACTCTTGCTTAGTTTGTTGAACGATCTCGGATATTTAAGATCTTGGAAACTAAGAATAGTATCGGTAGACAAACAACTACCTCTTGTCTCCAGTCTTGCACTTCTTGAGTCTTCTCAAATTTAGCTTCTCCACCGTCGTCTAGGACATCCGTCCTTTTCTGTTTTAAAGTCTATGTTCCCTTCCTTGTTCACCGAAGAGTCTGTTGAGTCATTTAAATGTGATGTATGTCAAATTGCAAAGCACCTTCGTGCCACATATCCTTCTAGTGATACAAAGAGTGTTAACCCTTTTGCTTTGGTTCATTCTGATGTTTGGGGGCCTACATCAAGCTCTAGTATATCTGGTGCTAAATGGTTTGTCACTTTTATTGATGATTGTACCCGAGTTACGTGGGTTTTCCTTATGAAAGAAAAATCTGAAGTTTTTAACTTATTTGTTAGATTCTTCCGTATGATAAAAACACAATTTGGAAAGTAAATTAAATGTTTGCGTTCTGATAATGGAAGGGAATATGTAAACCATGATATGTCTAAATTCTTTTCCGAGAATGGTGTTGTTCATGAATTCACATATGTGGACACACCACAACAAAATGGCGTTGCTGAGAGAAAAAATAGACATCTTTTTGAGGTAACACGGGCACTTCTTTTCCAAATGGATGTCCCTAAATCTTATTAGGGAGAGGCTGTCCTTACTGCTGCCTATCTTATCAACCGATTGCCCTCTCGGGTTCTAGATGGTCTAAGCCTCATTGAGTCCATATCTTCCTTCTATCCATTTGTTCCTTTTCTTTCTAGTCTTCATAGTCAAGTATTTGGATGTGTTGTGTTTGTCCATATTCATAGTCAATTCCGTGGAAAGTTAGATCCTAGAGCTATTAAATGCATCTTCATTGGTTATGCATCTAATAAAATGGGATATTTGTTGTTACCATCCTCCAAGTCGAAAGTTGTTTACCTCCATGGATGTTACTTTTGATGAAACTAAATCTTTTTACATGCGTCCTCAGCTTCAAGGGGAGAGTTCTTTTGAAGCTGGTGGGTCTTTTGAATCTTTTGAGTCATCTTTTGTACCTTCCATAGAGGAACTATCTCATTCTGATAATACTCTTGGTTCTCCTAATACTTCTCCAAAAACATCTTCTATGGATGTCTCTAAAATTGCTCCGAACAATACAGAGTTAGGGTCATCTACAGACTCTAGTCGTCCAGAGAGTTTTTTCCGTATACAATACCAAAGGCGACAAAAGCAACCTAACTCTATCCAAGAACAACTTCAATCGTCTGAACCAAGGGTAAGTAGTTCTTCTATTGATACCCTTGAACCTTTGGAAAATTCTTTAAATAGTAACTGTGAAACTGACCTTGATGACTTGCCCATTGCTTTGAGAAAAGGAACTCGGTCTTGTACCAAGTATCCTATCTCCCATTTTGTGACCACTAAACACCTTTCTATGCAGCACCAAAGTTTTCTCTCTGCCATTGATGCAATTAGAGTCCCTACATCAGTTCAAGAAGCATTGAAAGATGAGAATTGGATTCAAGCCATGAATGAAGAGATGAGTGCCTTAGAAAAGAACCAAACATGGGAAATTGTTGACAGGTCACTAGATAAAAAGTCAGTGGGATGCAAATGGGTTTTTAGTCTAAAGTATAAATCGGATGGCACATTAGACCGTTACAAAGCAAGGTTAGTTGCCAAAGGATATACTCAGACTTATGGTGTTGATTATGAGGAAACATTTGCTCTGGTGGCAAAGATGAATACAGTTAGAATCATTCTCTCATTGATAGCTTATTTTGGTTGGGAATTGCAACAATTTGATGTGAAAAATGCTTTCCTAGATGGAAATTTAGAGGAAGAAATATACATGGAAATTCCTCCAGGTTTTGGATCTACTAAAGGAGGGTATAAAGTGTGTAGGTTGAAGAAAGCTTTATATGGGCTTCAGCAGTCCCCTCGTGCTTGGTTTGGTAGACTCACACAGGCTATGATCTCCATGGGGTATCGACAGAGTCAAGGTGACCATACCATGTTCACCAAACATTCCCATGAAGGTAAACTTACACTACTCTTGGTCTATGTTGATGATATGATTGTTACAGGAGATGATGAACATGACAAACAAATGTTGAAAGAAAAGCTTGCTGCCCAATTTGAAATGAAGGATCTAGGAAAATTGAAGTACTTTCTTGAGATAGATGTAGCTTACTCAAAGAAAGGCATATTTATTTCCCAACGAAAGTATGTTATTGATCTTCTCAAAGAAACGGGTATGATTAATTGCAAGACTACTGGAGTTCCTATAGAACAAAACCATAGAATTGGGAGTCATGAAGGTAGTTCTACAGTAAATAAAGGCCAATATCTAAGACTTGGGAAGCTCATCTACTTAGCTCACACCAGACCAGACATAGCCTATGCTGTGAGTGTTGTAAGTCAGTTCATGCATGATCCAAGGGAGAGACATATTTATAGGCTGTAAACAAGATCCTTCAATATTTGAAGAAAAGTCCAGGAAGGGGATTACTGATTAAGAGAAATGAAAAATTAATAATGGAAGTGTATACTGATGCGGATTATGCGGGATCTATCATAGATAGAAAATCCACTTCAGGATACTGCATGTTCTTGGGTGGAAATTTGGTGACTTGGAAGAAACAAAATGTTGTTACAAGGTCTGGTGCAGAAGCTGAATTTCGAGCTATGGCACAAGGGGTGTGTGAATTGCTATGGATGAGAATTATCCTAAATGATCTTAAAGTGCCATGTGAAGAACCTCTGATCCTTTATTGTAATAATAAGTCAGCCATTAGCATTGCTCACAACCCAGTTCAGCATGATAGGACTAAACACATAGAGATAGATTGACACTTTATTAAAGAGAAACTGGATAGTGGCCTTATCACTACTTCCTACATCCCATCTGGACTTCAGTTATCATATTTGTTCACGAAAGGTCTTCCCACTGAGCGATTTCATAATCTCACATGCAAGCTGGGAACGATAGACATCCATTCACGAGCTTGAGGGGGAGTGTTGTTAGTTGAATATTAAATGCAATATTAAAACTTGTTGGTAGTATATTAAACGTATTATTAAAAGTTATTAGAAGCTCTTAGAAGATTCTAGAGATCTCTTGTAATTATTACTTTAAGGTTTGAGATCTCTATAAATAGAGAAGTTGATGTACTGTTTTAAGTGAATTAACAAAACAGTAAAATCCTCTTTCTTTCAGATTATTCCTTTCAAATCAAACAAAACATCAATGAAAGTAAAATTACTTCATTATACATGTGCCAAGTAGAAGCCAACCATCGAACATTATCCCAAACCAACTAACGATCCTAAGAAATCTCCTTCAAAGTGCAACTTGGAGCCCACTGGATAGGAATCTCCTTAATGGATGCAGTTATAACTAATACTATAAATTATTTCCTTGTAAACATAGCAGGACTTTTATAGGCATAAAATCAGGATGACCGTTAAACTATTCCTCTAAAAGCATCAAACTAGGACCTAACCTTATAATATTTACCAAAAACTTATGTGCTAAATAAATAAAAACTCCAAAAGGACCATTGTTGAAATTATAAAAAAATCATAAATACATTCATCCATCTGCAACATTGTGTATAACACCAAAATTCATGGTAAACTGTAGTAAACAACTTAATGAGGTTATAGAAAAACTAATACAGATTAACAGTGATGTAAAAGGTTAATTGATTAAAAAGGAGCATATTAATTAAGTAGATACTTACATCCACAACCTGATAGGATCTGCCTGCAGGTGACTTCTCAGAAACTTCAGCAAATGAAGTGGACTCATTATGGGTAATGTCATGATTGAACATCTAAAACCAAATAAAATAAGACATATAAATCCTACCAAGGTTTAGACAAATAGAGAATTAATAGATAAAAGAATATGATAAAATATGAAATCAGAAGTCTTCCATATAATCAAGCCATCACTCTTAGAATTTGGATTTTAAAAACTAACTTAATCCTATAAAATCGGTTTAGAAGGTGAAAAATGCCAAAGCTTGATAAGAAGGACTACATTGACTATATCTCTGGTAAAGTTGAGATCAAGACACCCTCAGACCTGGCACATTGAAGGTGTTGGAGGGTGTAAGGAAGGCAGCTACAAGAGACCACAATTAAGACAGCCAGAGATGATTGGGCACTTTACAACATACATCCCTCATGCCTACGACTATCGCTTGGTGTATGGCAATGCAGTTGACCCAACAATAGATATAGGCATATTAGAATTTGGACTTGCAACCAAACTAAACTTCAAAATGTTTGCCCCTGTGATGAGCATTGTCAAAAGACTCGTAACTACTACATCGGTCATATCACTAGTTGATATGCAACCAAACACCTTGCACAATGAAGGTGGTGGTGGAGACTAAAATAAGGCAGCCCAAAGAAGCTGCATATATGCGGGCAAGTGGTGCCCACAATTAAGATAACTTTCCAACACTCCTGAAAAAAAAAATGAAAATGTCAAGAGACGGTCTGAAAACATAAGACTATCATAGAAGCAAAATGCATCTTTGAAACATGACAGAGACTAAAATGCCAACAATAAAGGGAGTCCCTCTTGTCACAAATCTTACAATATGGAGGGAAGAAAAATATTGTTAAAGTACGAAATTTTATCACTTGGATGCATAATATTTGTCTATTTGACCACTCGTTGAGAAAAATATAAAAACTAATTGGTTTGACAGGGTCAATGGAAATACCAATGAGGAGAATAGATTACATGTTTAAGTCCGGTGAAAAGGAGAAGAGGGATATCAATAAGAGCATTGAGGGAAGTTGTCAAGAGAGATCTTGATAGGTACCATGAAATGGGTCCAAAAGCACAGACTAATTGTGATATGTAAATATAAAGAAGAAAATGATATAATTATTCATAGCTTCTGATAATTAAGGTAGGTTGGTGTATTCTAGAAAACTGAGTGAAAACTGAATGGTAATAACAAAAGTGCAACACAGTTTTGTTGTCTTCTCTATCTCTCCTCCTCTCTCTATATGTTCTTCTTCCTTTTTACCCTCTTCTTTCTCTATCTATCTATATCTTTATGTATCCCTACAATACAAAAAAACAGAAAAATAGAAAGAAAGCAACAATCTGGGTAGATAGATAGTGTTCATTCTCTCTCAAGCCCCAACTAATTCAAGCCACCTCCTAATGAGTGCATGAATAAGGAGGGTCTTAAACAGTTTATAATAAATAAATTCTTGTAGTGTTGAGTTTATGTTGATTGTAAATTTTAGAAATTAGAAAATGACTTTCATTTTCTTTCATGTGTAAAATAGATGAATATAACTTTTGCATTTGGACCTATCAAAAATTGGAAGACAATGAAGTAACGACCATTTTGAAGTCATCCAAACCCTAGGAAGCCAACTTAAATTTCAGCATAGCAAGGGAAGTCAAAAGAAAGAAAAGTCAAGGAGAAAGCTAGGCATGGCAAGTGTGAAGGAAGCATGGGATGTGTGACATGGGAAACATGGACCAATCTAAGTCATTGATCTAAACATGAATTGTGAATTTCAAAACTTAAATTTTCCCACCTTGTCTAGTTTAAGTTTCATTCAAACTTCAAAGCTCTAGATTTTATATTCACGTTTCATGTTAGGCACACTAGAATGCATTTAGGAATGGTCTTAGACTATAAATAACCTTCTCTTCTCTTTGCAAATATTTTTTTAATATATGAGAATTAAGAGAGATTTTCTAGAGCACTTCTAGAGTTCTTTGAAAGAAGAGAATCATCTTATCTGAGTCTAATTTTAGATCTTAGGATCAAGTGGTAACTCCTTTCAACACTTATCTTAAAGCTCCTTCATGTGGCGTGGCTTCCTCCATCAACCCATAAGTTCCTATCTTGCATTATTTTCTTGTATTCATCTTCTTTACTGAATTGAAAGTGTTCTATTTTCTTCAATTTTGGTCCACCTCCTATATCTCTTATTATATTTCTCATAATTTAGGGTAGAATTATTCAATGTATTATTCTGAGAATACAATTCATATATACAAGGCTAGAATCCTATTCTAGGAAATATAATAATAGCACCTAGACAATCAAATCCCTATGATTCAAGGATACCATCATACACTGCAATTATAATCTGCTAAATAAAGAAATAATAAAACACAAATCCTGACAGAATTAATACAAATAATAAAACAGATTCTAACAATATTCATGTTCTTCTCTTCACACATGAATAATCCTATGGATTAATGTCGTGTCTAGTGGCAAGCTTCCAAGGAATTCTATTTTGTATCTCTTCTTTGTAATGTGCTTATGTTTTTATTGTGGTGTTCATATTATTGCTCTACTCTTATATGCAAGTTTTACACTTAATCCTATAGATTAAATTCATGTTTAGTAGTGAACATCTTTGAGATTCATGTTGTTTGTTCTAAAAAATTTTTAAGTATATACAAAGTCAAGTGTCAATATTAAATCAAGCTAAAAACATAACAAGACCACTCATCACCTTCCACACTCCTTTCACTCATTACAAATGCTCAATCTTAAGTAAAATGCATCTAATAGACCTACTTCTGATGCCACATAGGTAGTTAGTTACTCTATCTCTCCTTAAATCTGATCAGGTCCAGCAAATCTCATGTTCTGACCAAATAAAGTCACCTCCCCCCACCCCACCCACCTTTCACTGCTACACATACTCATCCTGCGGAAAAATGCATCTCATGCACCTCCAAAACTGCCCACACCACATGAAAGTTAGGTGCTCTGTCTCTATCTTTAAATCTGATAGGTGCAATAAACCTCATGTTCTGACTAGGTATCTCCTTTCCTTGAGCATCCTCTCATTCTAATTTTTTATTAAAAAACTAAACAAAAAAAAGAACTAAAAGCTTTTAAAATAAATCAAACTAAGTTGTTTGAGTTTTTAGACCAGTCCAATTCAACTATTTTATGACCAATGTTTTGCTCTAATGCAATGAAAATTCTGAACTGTGATGCATTGAAATGTTCTTCAATTTTCTAGTTGGGTTGACCAATCTTATTTTTATAATCCTTCAAAATATCCATGATCTAACATATTATAAAGCACATGTATCCCTCTACAAGAATTCTAAACTCGATTAACTGAAAAATTCACATATAATAAAAAATATCCCAATGATGTGTTATTAGGAACGTTTTTATTTATTCCTTTACATATCTTTTTTATTAGAGGATATTAAATATCCTCTATTTATTGCATTGATTTTTCTCAATATAAATAAAGCATCTACATTGTCTAACAAACACACGATTTTAGCTCAATGTTTCTTTCTTTCTTATACTTTAAAATGGTATCTAGAGTCTTTTTCAAAATCATATTGGCTCGGGAAAACAATGGTTTCTAGAGGATCTTCTCTCTTTTGTGAACCATTTCCAAGTTTGCATTCACTATTCTGGTGCCACCTCTGGTGAAGTTTCTTGTGATCCCCTTTTCCTCTAGAAAACACAAGGCTGGGATCATGTTGATCTATCCAACCGTCCAAGTGCCAACTCAAGCCCCCCATACACCTGCCCTCACGAGTGACATCTCTCCTGCTCCTACTACAAGTTCCGTTGGCACGTATGGTGCCCCTGATAGCCGACCAACCTTTGCCCAAGTCACCTCCTCTGTCCGCTCATATCCTTGTTGTGACCACCTCACTAAAGTTCTTTTGGTGATCCAATCTACTTTTCTCTTTCCTTAGGTCATTTTATTATTATTATTTTTTCCATGCTTTCCAAAAAAAGTCTTTCAACACCACACCAACCTTCAAAACAAATTCTCCATTTTTTCTAACCATATTGTTAGTATTAAGAAAATGGACAAATCTAACAATTCCACTTGGTCCTCCAAAACAGGTTATGGTTAAGGTGGTTGGGCTACAAATCTCACCTTATTACAACAGTTGAATTTGTTCCTATAAAACATTAGGAACACATTGTTCATCCCCAAGATAAAACTAGATGATCAACATATAGTATTATTAAATCCACTATTCACGCCTCACTTAAAACTATTTTCTATCCCCATCAGATGTGTGCATCAGTTTGGAGCGAGTCTCATGCCGTTTATACCAATATCACAGAACCGATGTACAGCGCCAAAACCTCTTAACACTTTTCTCCATGATGATTTGAGGGTCCTATGTGTTCTTATCTTAGCCAACTTCATGATGCCTTAAGTGATTTTAATGAGTTCCTTCCACCATCTATAGATGTGAAGGAACTTGAGAACTATAGTACATTCTTTAAACTCTCCTTGCCAAGACCATTGGGATGCAGTCATACGAATCCTAAAATACATTAAGAAGGATCTTGGAAACGATGTCATTTATGATGCTAAGACAAACACTCAAATTATATGGTATTCTGATGCACTAAGCAGGTAAGGTCACCTGCGCTCCATTTTAGGGTGCCATGTCCTTCTTGAATAATATCATGGAAAAGTAAAAATAAAAAATTGTGGAAAGATCTAGTTCAAAAGCATAACACAAGAATATAGCATTAGTCACTTTGAGCTCAGATGGCTAAAACAACTCTTCGAAGAGCTTAAATTTGAAGAAAGTTCCCAAATACACCTTGTATGTGACAATTGGGCAGCATTACACATTGCCTCTAATCTTATCTATCATGAGGGCCAAACGTATTGAAGTGGGTTGTTATTTCATAAGAAAGAAAAAACTAGATTTGTCAAACCTAGTGAACAATTGGCTAACATATTCACCAAGTCTCTATAGGATCAAGGATAAAGGATCGATTACATTTGCAACAAGCAGAGCACATACCCACTTAAATGCTCCAGCTTGAGAAGGAGTGTTATCAAAATAAAAGAGTTGATCCTATATAATCTATAATCAACAATATCTATATTATATTTGATTATGAGGAACGTCTCTTATCTATTCCCTTATCATATCTTTATTATGTATAATTTTTTTTCTCTATATGAATAAAGCATCCATGTTGTCTAAAAAACATGGTTTCGGCTCAATGTTTCTCATTCCTAGAGTCGCTAACAAGTTAGGGTCCTGGTGGACTAGTGAATAAAAATGCTTGTCGGTAATATAAATATTGGGGCAGACAAAATTGCACAACAAAGTGTCTAATTGATACCAACTGAAAAGTAATCATGACATATGGTTTTGGGAAACGTTTAGCCTACCCCACTTGGATATTTGTTTTCTTGACCATCTTCAAATAAGGATGAGAAGTATGATGGATCATAAATAGAACCTCCAAGTATCTCATTGGAATTTGAGCATTGCCTAGCTACTGCAGGTGTCACAGGACTCAAAAAACTACCCCTCAAATCAGCATCTGCTGCTCGAGAAATTGTGTCCACATAGGAAGCACCCAACCTGTAAATTTGAATCCATAACAACGAGGAAGATAGCCTCACTGTAAAACCAACACTTTGCATAACCAGTGTAACTTTCACTGAAAATATGAAAAATGCTGTGTAATCTTGAGTAGAAATGTTCCTGCAAACACACATAATGTTCTTCATCAGATATGAATGGAAAACACAGTCATGATCACTTGTCTGACCCTTACAAACATAGAAAATTGGTTCGCCTGAATCTCTTCACTGCATATGGCAGCAACTTTATTTTGTTAAATTGGCAAAAAAATACTAAATGAAGGATGCACACTGTTAAAATTACAGTCTAGGTAACATGTGAGGGAAGAGAGAATAAAGCGACTGAACAATACTCTACTAGATTAATATGGTGTTTTAAATATTAATAATATGTTTCTATTTATACTAATAATTATGCCTTACCAGCCGAAACCCACAAATAAATCAACAAATGTGAAAAAATCCGGAGTTAACTGTGAAGATTGCTTCCTCAATTAGACGAGAAATTGATTCCACATATATATTATAAGATGTTGCAAACATAGTTTCAAGACATTTTAAGATATTCCAAAATAAAGTAACATCCATATATTATAATATTTCCCCTCAAATTAAAGTTTACTGAGCTTTAACCTTGTTACAAATAAACAAATTAAAAATGACAATAAGCTTGTTGCATACAGTGGCCTCCATGAAACATAGATGGAATATTAACTATAGGATGCAGAAGAGTTTGAAGATTTGAAATGACCATCAGCGAAGAGAATTGTTCACAATATTTGCATAATAAGGAAGAAAACATTTCATCGGAAAGTTGTTCAGTAGAAATTCCCTAGAAAGCAACTATACACTATGGGAAGTAAAATCTTTTCAAGTTCAAGAACATAATAATAAAACATAAAAAATTCAACAAACTTGGAATTATAATCGGGAATAAAATCTAGGGAACAATAAGAAACAAATGATTCTAGTAACAATGCAAGTGGTTTCACATTCAGCTTTAACAAGAAGATCACTCACATGCATATCTCATCCTTACTAAAGAGGGTTAGCATTCCCAGGTTAACATAGATGATCAACGCAAAACTCCAGTTATAAAAGAAACTGCATGCAATTTTTTTCCCAATCCATATTTGCACTTTATCTATAACTTAAGGTCACATAATAATAAAATAAAGACAATGAATGCCACGGTCAATGCCTCATCCTAAGGGGCAAGAATCATCAGCCAAGATTCAACCTTTTGGTCTCGAGAAATATTAATCGAATAAACAAATAGAGAAATAAAATATATTCACTGAACGCACCAAATTTCTCGAGCGAAAAGAATAAACCAACAAACGTCAAGCAATATGGTACAGAAGAGAAGAAAGGCGTAGGTGCGGCCAAGGCTCTGACTGCTACTCTCAATTGCGACCAAAGCAAACAACGCAACTACCAGATTTACGAGCGACACACCATTGTAAGATGCTCCCAGCGATCCAATTAACGCGCACCCAATCTTGCATTTCCAAAATAGCCAAAAAAAAAAATCAATTAATGACAACAATGCACAAGTAACTCAGGAAATAAGAGAGGCTCGGTTGGAACCTGAAGGTAAATGAGGATGACAGCAAAGGACTGGAGCCTATCGTAGTCGCGAATCCATGGCTGAAATCGATCTCGCAAATTCAAACAGGATGAACAACAACGCATCATAAAAGACTATCACCAATTTAGCTTTCAATCTAAATCAATCGGAGCAAGAGCGTGTAATGCATCATCCCCTTCCTCCTCAACCACTGCGATGGTGCTGCTGTGTCGTATTGCGTCGTTCTTCACACTCTCTCGTTTTGCATTTTCGGTTTTGTTTTGTATCCTTGCTGGCATGTAGCGAACAGTGCTTTGGGGGCAATTACAACTTATATTGTGTCCTCTTTTCTCTCCACCCCTGTAACCAACTTTCTTTTCCTTTTTCTTTTTCTTTTTTTTTTTTTTTTTTTTTTTCTTTAATTTTTTTTTTTTTT
>Ga0214544_1007547_pt1 | contig 18973 bp, 5 predicted proteins | sample CNSS3metaG_FD_160074 | JGI IMG/M metagenome (GOLD analysis project Ga0214544, IMG submission 160074) | Root nodule microbial communities from cowpea collected in UCLA plant growth center, Los Angeles, California, USA - CNSS3 | ecosystem: Host-associated > Plants > Roots > Nodule | place: USA... | reverse complement strand
TTGTTGTTGTTGTTGTTGTTGTTGTTGTTGTTGTTGTTGTTGTTGTTGTTGTTGTTGTTGTTGTTGTTGTTGTTGTTGTTGTTGTTGTTGTTGTTGTTGTTGTTGTTGTTGTTGTTGTTGTTGTTGTTGTTGTTGTTGTGGTTGTTGTTGTTGTTGTTGTTGTTGTTGTTGTTGTTGTTGTTGTTGTTGTTGTTGTTGTTGTTGTTGTTGTTGTTGTTGTTGTTGTTGTTGTTGTTGTTGTTGTTGTTGTTGTTAGACACATATCTTAAATTAATTTACTAGGGATCGTATCAATTACTTGTCACTTTTATTTGTTTTGTTGTTAATATATCTGTATATATAATTATAGATTATTATAGTTGACATTAGCCTTAGTGTTAGCATTAATATTAATATTTATAGCATGAATATTATTATTATTGGTATCATTATTAGTTTTATTACTATTCATAATGGCGTTATTATTATAAGTGTGCTTTTTTTTTTAATTATAGAAAACATTGTTATACTAAATACTTTTGCTAAATAGAGTTTTAATCCTTTAAAATTTTTATAATTTATAATTTATATCGATATTGTTATTAGTATTTTTAATGGTTAAATAAATATAATAACAATTATATTATTATTCTAAAAAAATTTTAAAAATAAAACTAAAAAAAATGTTCACACGGATCATAGGCTATTATAATTATTTCGTGAAATCAATTAACTTTATTATATTGTAATATCAATTCTATTATCATATTTAAAATTGAAATTATTATTGCATCACTTATATTTACTAATTACTTTAATAACAACATTTACAACAATATAACTTAATTTTCATAATATTTCATTACATAATATTTTCACTCTTTTATTATTTTAATATCAAAATAAAACAAATAAGTCTCGTGGGTATGCACAGGTTAGTATACTAGTTTGATTATGAAAAGGCTTGTAAATTTTCCTGTTAGGCCTTTATGTTCTATATGTGTGTAAGTTGGGACTTAATGAATGGTGAATCAATTGGATTAGACAATTCGTAAATTCACATCACACATCTATTGTGGATAAAAAAAGACTAACAATATGGTTTGGGATATAAATGGGATTCACTAGTGCAGGAAGGAATTCTTCTACTAGTTAAAAAAAGGCTTTCTATACTAGTTCTAAAATCGATATAGATATAGGCGGTATAGAAAGTTTTCGGTTCCGTATTTGGTATAGAAAATGTCACTTTTTATATCAATTAAGCCCAAAATCGATGCAAAAAGTATTTCACACATATGCATCTTCCCCTCCATTTTTCTCCATCTCATTCCCATCACTCACGTCCAAGCACAAGTGTTACCATTTCTTCTTTATCTTTTATTTTAATAAGGAATAAGGGTTTTGGGTTCACAGATTGCAACTTTCAAGAACAACAACATAAATATAGAAAGGACCACTACAAAAAAACATGAGTCCAGAGAGATTTTACATTTTCCATGATTTTGACACAAAATTTGAGTGAATGCAAAACGTGAGATTTCGAACACGTTATTATTTCTTATGTGACTCTTCCCTTCTTGTCGTTACTTTGTCATCGTCACTACTTTTTTGGGTAAATAATTAATTTCATAAAATAAATAAAGATAACACATGTGACTCGCAAGGAAAAGTGATCTCACGAAGAGTTTTCGTCGTCGGCGTTCCGTTGGTTGCACCAATGATATCATCGGGAGGTGGTCTCAACTATGGGTGTTGCAATAACGACAACCTTGGCCTGGAGAAGATGAACAATGATAATGGACATGGGTGTTTCGCTTGGGAGGCTCACACATAGGTGAAGGATGGAGAAGAAGAAACCTTAAACGAGAGAGAACGCTTTGAGAATCCTCTATTCGTGTGCTTACAAATAAAAAAGAAAGAAACTACTTTCTATACCGATTATTACTAGAACTGATATAGAAAGTTGTCTACTTTGTTACTGTAACATCCCTAAGGAAATTACTTAAATAAAATAAATAAAGAAGAATAGAAATTCAAAAGTCGTAATTTATTATTCCCAAAACGCGGGAAAATTTAAACTATTATTCAACGCGCCAAAACTATGAAATAGTAGTAATAAAATTATTACAATTCCCAAAAAATCCAATACAAAAGTAAAATAAAACATAATAAAAATCCCTAGCCCGACATCCCAAGCTAGCCCCTCTCTTCGTCTCAAGCGTCAGCAGCATCACCTGTAGCATCATCTGCTCCCATGTAAAGAATACATGATCATCGCCAAACACACACAAAAAGGGTGAGCTCATAAAATAAATCAAATAACATGTCAATTAACATAATAAAACAATTCACCCATCTGATTAATCTTAGTTAGTTCTTGGCCAAGACCTTAATACCCAAAACTTTTCAGCCTTCATAACACACAGGTAGTTAGCCTTGGACTTAGGATTTATGATGCTCACACGAACTTGCCCGCTCGTGGTCCTGCCTCTACGAACCTCCCCACTCATATCATCACATGTTCACCACCATCCATGAACCTACCCGCTCATGGTACGACATCCCTTGATCCAAGTATCACATCACTGCATAAAAGCAACCCACACAAGCCACTATCTGCAGCATTATCAACTGCACAACCTAAGCGCCGCCAGGCGAAACCTGCACAGACCGCCTAGCGGAACTTCCTCACCGCCAAGCGCTAGGCTCCATTCTAACCACTATTCTAAGGTCTTCATCCTGGCGAGATCCACCCTGCCGCCAGGCGCCACTCGTTGCAGGGACCTTCTTGCTGCCCTCACCGCCTGGCGCACACACCCGAGCCGCTAGGCGCTATATTAGTAGCGCAATTCTACTGGTTTTTAGCACCCAACAAATAACCCTACACTTTTAAACTAACTTCTAGGCAATAACATACTCTCATTTCTTCATGTCGAGTCCTTAGTAATCTATCACCTACAATGGTAACAAAACCTTTCACTCAATTACCAAAACCATTCCTCACACTAAAGGCACCTAAATTTTCCAAACTTCTCTCATTTACTCACCCTGAATCCCTTTCTCCTTGAATCCACATCTTAAACCACCAAGTCAGTCCATACTCATTCACAACCTCTTCCACCTTAGCACACCATACTATCTTCCCAATTGCCTTCATCACCATGAATTCCTATATAGTAACTCTTCTCGTTGATCCATTTCTCTTGTCCAATTCATTCCAATAACCTCTTTCACACCTAACCATTTAATGACACAAATCCACCTCTAAACTAGTTTTCGCCTGGCGGCAAGCAGGGTGCCGCCAGGGGGTGCATTAGTATCTGAACACCAACCCAGAATTCTGCACCTGTTAGGAATCCGCAACTTCTCCTAATTTGGTACATGACCCAATTACACCCAATCACACCAATTCGCATAAAATTTGTCAAACCACTCACCTAGCATTATTCTTTACGCGCCATATACTCAATGGTCTATAAAGATCAATTCATCCCTTTTCCCTTCCAACAATCAAGATTTTACTCATTGGTAATCATACCTGATTTCCTCCAAGCACTATCATACCCCAATTACATATACATGTTATAACAATCAACACACAATACTATTTCCCAAATAAAACATTCAAAAGTCGCAATGACTTCTGCACCAACCAATACACAGACAGAACCACGGACAGTGCCACGCTGCCTGGCGGATATTCATCGCCGCCAGGCGGTTCATCTCAGAAACATGAGCACAGTCAAGAATATGATGAGTCACCTGGCGGCAGGGGTTGGGCTGCCAGGCGGTTTCTGGGAAAAGCCCAGAAACCTAAGAATACAACGTAAACAAAGGGATTTTACTCATGCAAAGGCATCAAATTCATACAGTGTACTCGAAATAATCACAGATTATATATCTACATGCAAGGAACTCCCCTAACCTGGACAATTTGTGCTCAAAACGAAATCCTTACTCTTCCTTTCCACACCTTCTTCCCTTTGCCTATAAGAACCACCAAAATCTCATATTCCTTGTTTTCTTCACAAACCAGAACTTCTTACCAACACTCTCTGCACCTTTCCAGCCTATTTTCCTCTTCTTCTCTCTTCTTTACTTCTATTTTAATTACTTTAATTAAAAAAACGAAAATAATGAATGGTAAGGTTTATTAACCATTAATCCTCATTAACTTAATGGTTTTCCAGGCCTTCTGGTTACTCCCTCTAATAGCTAGGGTTTTCTGACCCTTCTCATCCATGCCAAAAGAAAATTTGGCAAAAGAATGTTTAATTCGTTCTTAGCAAGGATTGAACACACAACCACTCAATCATAAAACAAGTGCACAACTAATTCAACCAATACATGTTTCGTGATCATTCTTATAATTTTAGGATTACATTATCACGACTCAAATTCAAATATATCATTAAAATAATGCACAAGTTAAAGTAACATACATAGGACTCGAACCCAAGTCCTTTCATACAATTAAGTACTCTCAACCATTTGAGCTAGTACTTTTCCACACTTTGAATTAAATGCCTTAAAGGTTCCTACTACCCGCATTTATTAAATAATTATTTAATTAACTACTTATTTTTATCAGGTCTTACAGTTACAAAATGTCACCGTGCTCACTTTCTACATCGGTTATAACTAACACCGATATAGAAAATTTTCTTCTTTATTACAAAAATGTCACTACACCCATTTTCTATACCGTTTAAAAGTACAACCACTATAGAAAGTGTTATCTTATTTATAGTTCAGTCATCGTGTCATTTATTATAACTGGTGGATTATAATCGGTATAAAAAGTGGTTAGAAAAAGTGATTTTTGCACTAGTCATTGAGACAAGAGAATTCACTAACATCATTCCTTGTCACTTTTGCAATAGAAGCTTTCAGTGGAATCATAAGAGAGCTTGTTAGGATGTTGAAACATAAGTAATCCACACTTTTCCAATAAGTTAACACAAATGTTAATTTGCCCCACAATTCCCATAAGCTAGATAATGCATTTTAATCCTCCTAAAACTTACTCCTTGCATTACATAAGCAAAATATAGTCTATTGCAACTAAGTTGATATTTAACCACAACTACTTCCTATTGCAACTATTACCACCTCATTAACATCAATTGACCTCTAGACCTATTTATTATAATATTCTACAACCACATCATGGAAGATTAATAGGAATTACCATTCAACATTATTATACAAAAGTATAAGCATTACACTAAATAGATCATACAACACCACATACAACAACTTAGCTGGAAACCTTGATTCAAGTATTTTCCTTCTATCATAATTTATGACTAGCTACCAAAGCTTAAACTAAAATTTTTCATATACCTTAACGTCTTCAATATGCATTCAAACATAATCTTGGGTACTTGCTCGATATTAGAAAAAGGAACTAGTCTCCAATGCCAATTTGTATAAATAATTTGTATCAATACATTTTCCAAAAAATCCTTCATTTTTTAATATTATCTTATTCCTTTTACACCATACAAACCAAAAAAGTTAAACACCATATGACATACCAAATTTCTGTTTTTTTCATTCACATTATTAGAAAAAGAAGACACTTTATTTGACCAAGCATAACATGGTTTCCACACTACATCTATCTTATGACAACTAAGAAAAGTGTGTGCCATGATTTCATCTACATCCAAGCAAATAGATAAATTGACATCATTGGGTGACAATACATTCAACTTCCTTTGGATGAGTGATAACCTTAGAATGGAAGTTTTCATAGTTACACCCAAATATCCTATTTATGTGTTTTGTATGTAATGTCATGTAAAGCTTTATGTGGACACCAAACTTTACTATCCTCTAGCTTCTTTGTACACATTCTACTTCTTTATTTCATTCCTCTTCAATTGTATATTTTCCAACCCACCCTTAAGAGTACTAATCATAGCCATTTCCCTAATAAATCACATCCTTCTCCATGTTAGGTTCCATTCCCATTTATTTTGAATCCATGATACCAAAAAAATTCAAAATGTAATTTGTTTTGTTTAAAACTCAGGAGTAACCTCAAGTAGGCATTATTGGAACACAAATTTGCTTCCCATTTATGATGTCAAACTTTATGTTGCTTTGATCCCTTGTATTCCATCTCACACATTCAAAAACCATTTGCATCAACCACCTTAACCGTACACTTTCTTGATATCCCTCCACTTTAATAATTTTCACTTGTTTTAATGCACTCTCTTTTATAGATCTTTCCAACTATCATACTTAGTCTCCATTACTTTGCCCTACAATGAATATAATTGTTGGAACTTGTACTAAGCCCAAATAACATGCAACTTCATTAAATAACGTAAAATATTTCATTCTTAGCCTTGTGATTTTTGGGACAACATACATCCTTCCACCTAATCCATGTTATGTTCCTCTCTCCCCCTTTAGTTGACCATAGGAATCATGTTTTGATGCTCTTAATTTCCTTAGCTACACCAATAGGGATATTGTAGATTGACATAAAAAAATTGAGATAAAAATGGTAAGATTAGGTTGGTAAGGCATAACATCCCCATTAAAGATAACTGTTGACATTTCCAAATTGTCAATCTCTTCTCAAACTTCTTAATAATAGGCCTCCATATTTTTTACCATATTGAATGAACTTTCATGGGAGTTTTTAACAAAAAGGAAAAGAAAGAGTGTGGAAGTTTGAAAGATTTTTTAGTTTCAATACTTAATTTATCCACCCTAATAACTCTGCATCTACTCTTAAAATGTTGACTTTCAGAGTTGAAAGCCAATTAAAGCTCTTATGGATCATCTTAATAATTAGGTTAAATCATTCCATTGGTCCCCATTTTCGTAGGGAAATCTCAAGTAAGTCTCCTTTTTTTCATTTGTCTCAATTAGGTCCTTATTTTGGGAAATTTGTTGCAATTAGGTCATTTCCATTAGTAATACAATTAGCTTGTGGCACATAGTTAACGTTGTTAGTGCAAGATTTGCATTAAGAATAGATGTTTAGAATGAATAAGAGATATATTTTATGTATAAAATCAAACCTCTAAGTTGTTCAATCCTTATCTAAGGTCTAAAGCATTTTTCAATGTTTAGATTACAAAATAACATAGATTATCAATCATGCACATGAAACATAGGGAAAGAACTTGAGTCATGAATGAAATATATATTGCAAAGAGAAATCTACATCAAGTTGAGATGCATTACATCCAACCCCAATGGAAAGGGTAGTTAGCTAATCCTACAAATGTGGAGCACAACAAATAAAAAAAGGTGTGGTAAGAATGAAGATGATAGTGTTTTTGAGCTCTACTTGCACCTCTGGTCGTCATTGGTTTCTTTTTCTTTTTCCCTCCCTAAAAACTCTTTATTTTTGTTCATAACTCAACTTTTAAAAAAACTTCTAAAAAGTGTCCTCTTATTGGGCAAGCCTAACCTCTTGATGGCAAAATGTTGCTTTTATGTTAGAATAAACTTTATCTACTCACTTGGCAAACAATCTACTCCCTGGTGAGTGTTTGATCTTCTCAGTGGGAGGGATGGGAGTCATAGGAGAAAAGGGAATTTTTCTTGCTAAGTGAAAGATTTGTTGGCTATGCGAGAGGGTTATGGAAAGGCGTCCTTAGATCTTCTTCAAACTTCCATTTCTTTACAAAATAATCCAACAAAAGGGTAGTCACTTTTATCTTGAAAGAAAACGTTTAAATCGTAAATGTTTTCATGGAAAGAACATCAATGCATGAAAAATAAGTAACTATCACACTTATCAACTTTGTGATGTATGTAAAAAGAGTTAAGACTTTGTGATGTGCCCTACAATTTTTTTGGTTGATTCCAATTGCATTAGATTATACCTTTTCAAGGTTTCAATATTAGCATATGATCTTTTGGATTTAGAGTCTTTTGCTATTTTATAAGTTTTCTAGAAATTAAGTTAGATTTGCAATAATTTTGTGTAGAAACCTATGTGTAACATCCTTAAGGAATATTACTTAAAAATAAATAAATGAAAGAAATAAATTAAATCTAAAGTCATCTGAATAATAATCCCAACGCGGGAGAATTTAATTTCATTAAAAGAACGCGCTGAAACTCATAACATAAACATTAAACTGTTACAAGTTTCCAAAATTTATGTACATAATAAAACATAGTAAATACACAAGAGAAAATCCCTAGCTCTAATCCCCATAACTAGCCCACACTCCGTCGGCTGGACATTCTCAGCTCCACCTGTTTCAACATCTACTCCCGTGTAACGAATCACACGATCATCGCCATACACAAACAGAAAGGGTGAGCTAAGAAAATAAAATAACAGATATACAACATGCAAAATAAAGCATACACCCATCTTATTCATTATACATAGTTCTTGGCCAAGACCTTAACCCCAAGGCTTTATAGCCTTCAAATCACACAAATGGTTAGCCTTGGACTCGGGAACATGATGCTCACACGAACCTGCCCGCTCGTGGTCCTGCGTCTACGAACCTCCCCGCTCGTAGTCCTACTCTTAGAACCTCCCCGCTCGTAGTCCTGCTCTACGGACCTGCCCACCCGTAGTCCAACACATGTGATCTACCAGCCCCGTACCTCCCCGCACGTGGCATCTCTCACCGTGAGCACGGAACATACGAACCTACCTCGCTCGTATCCCCACGTGAGAGTAACTGGATATGAACATACCCGCTCATGGCACAGCATCTCCCGATGCAAGCAAAACATCATTGTCAGTAAAAGAACAACACACACCACTCGTAACCTGATGCACAGCCGCCTGGCGCATTAGTCAGCACCGCCTGGCGAAACAGGCTCAGACCGCCTGGCGGTAACTGCCCACCGCCAGGCGCCAGCGCTCTTCCAGCGCTACTGTATTTCAATCACCACCTGGCGGAGCACACCCCTGCCGCCAGGCGCTATGCATTTTCAGAGACCCTTATTACTGATCCTATCGCCTGGCGGTACCAATAGGCCGCCAGGCGCCACACCAGAAGTTCTGAACTATTGGTTTTTTTGGCACCCTATTAGGTCTTTCTCATACCTTGATCACTACCAAAGGCCTCTCACACTCACCATTACCAGAACTTTACATCACTTCCTATCCAAATCTTATTCAATTCTATTAATTCCCAAACTTCAATCCAAAAACATAATAACTCAATTCATCCCATTTAGACGTACTCCAATCAAAGATGGAAATTAACCCCAATATCTATTGTCTAAGTCTCATAACAAAATAGGGACTCACCTATGTTGATATTCTATGCCAATCAACTACGTTCTCAAATCTCTAATGGATATCAATACATTTCAATTCCACTTCTCTCATTTCATACATCATATATAGCGTAATTCCCTTCCCATCCTTCTCATTTTTCTTTCACTTAAGTTCCCTTTCCTCTCAACCACCTACTCATAATTTCCCTCGTCCCACTGCACCAAACTCTGCAATTTACCAGAGCTCTCGCTATCCCTCTCTCGTAGATACTCACCACACAGTACCCGATTTGGGGTCTGCCACTCGTCACCGCCTGGCGGCCAACGCGGAGCCGCCAGGCGGCATATCAGGTTCATGCCGCTCTGCACCAATTTCTGCTTACACCCCCATTCCAATCACACTCCTCTTTATTCCAGTAATCTATTAACCAATCATATTAAAATTTATGATACTAATCCCATCCTGAACACCATACCAATACAAGGTTACATCACCAACGAAACATATCCTGAATCTGAATTCTACCCTTACGTAAATAACCTTAAGGGTTATACCCATAATCGAAGCTATGATCGTTCTTAACAAAAAAACATCCACATATAATTAGATAACCCCAATCAGTTAATCATCCCGACAGAAACCCACACGCGTAGAAAATCCAAGAAAACAACACTAACAACCACAAACATCATGAACCGCCTGGCGGGATACCACCCACCGCCAAGCAACTCAAGCAAGATCGCCCAGAGCTGGCCAACACTGACGTGTTGCCTGGTGGCACATGCATGCCCGCCAAGCGGTTTCTGGGCAGATTCCCAGAAATTTCACAAAAGCATCAAGATTCAATCAGAGACAATCATATAATTAAAACTAATACAAAATGGGACATCAACCTATTTCTGAAATTCATCGAAACATCAAAACAACGTCAAACCTCAGGATCCGCCTGGCGGATTACAACTCACAGCCAGGCGCCCCATGGCAGAACCCAGAATTTGGGTCACACTGATGTGCCGCCTGGCGGCACCTTCATGCCCGCCAGGCGGTTTCTGGGCGAGAACCCAGAATTTTCGTGGAAACAGCGTCAGAAAGAGAAGGAACTCATGCATTTATACAAGACATTACATAACTAATCGATCACGAATTAAAAACACAGTAAGCAACTCCCCTAACCTGAAATTCGCGCTCCAACTTGAGATTCCCACTCTCCTTGCACACCTTTTTCCCTTTGCTAAAAGAACCACTCCAACTCTTCTCTCCCTGGCCTCTTTCACGCACCAGAATTGTCCCTCCTCACTCTCAGAACTGTTTGCACCTTTTGCAGACTGATTTTTCCTCTCCTTCTCTCTTCTCTCACAAGCTTAATGTGCCCTAACTATTCCTTAATTTACTAAAACGAATTTTTATTAAATAAAAATATGATTAAGGCTATTCAATGGTTATGACCCATTATTTTTCAACCCCCTACATTGCCTCTCCAATATCTGCTAGGTTTCCCAACCCTTTCATATTCATGCTCAAAAGAAAATTTAACAAAAAGAAACTATTTAGTTCTCAACAAGGTTTGAACCCACACTCATGCATATACCAAACCAATGCCAAACCATTCAACCAATCTTGATTTCATGATAACTCCTACAATTTTAGGAATTTATCATCACACCACGCATTCAATATATAAATACACAAAAACGCATAATTTAAATAACATCCAAGTGGCACAAATAGGACTCAAACCCAAGTCCTCACACACAATAAAGTACTCTCAACCACTTGAACTAGTACTTTTCCACGTCATAGTTCCTCACATTAATTGCTTTAAATGTTCCTATTACCCGTCCTAATTAAATAATTAATTAAATAACTATTTAATTTTCCCGGTTCTTACATTACCCTCACCTTTAAAGATTTTTGTCCTCGAACATAAGACTTACCAGGAAATAAGTGCGGATAGGACTGCCTCATGCGATCCTCCATCTCCCAGGTCATTTCTTGAGTAGTCTTATCCCACAGCACTTTCACGGTCCTGATTTCCTTTCCTCGCAGATGTTTCACTTGAGAGTCTAGAATTCACACTGGTCTAATGCTCACCGTCAAATCCTCCCGAATCTGAATATCATCTGACTCCAGAACGTGCAATGGATCTGCAATGTATTTCCTCAACTGGGAAACGTGAAACACATTATGCAGATTTGCCAGGTGTGGTGGCAGAGCAATCTCATAAGCTGCAGTGCCAATGCTCCTTAAGATCTGATAAGGCCCAACAAACCTTGGAGTTAACTTCCTTGATTTGATGGCCCTCCCAATACCTACCGTCAGGGTCACTTTGAGGAATACATGATCCCCAGCTTCAAATTCTAGAGGTCGCCTCCTCTTATCGGCATATAACTTCTGTCTACTCTGTGTGGCCCTCATTCTCTCCTGAATCCCCCTGACCTTCTCAGAAGTCTGCTGTAGAAACTCGGGACCCAACACCAACGATTCCCCATCTTGATTCCAACACAACGGCGTCCTACACCGCCGCCCATACAACGCCTCATATGGGGCCATACCGATGCTGGTGTGATAGCTATTGTTGTATGTGAACTCCACTAATGGAAGCATCTCACTCCAACTACCCATATGATCCAGCACACAAGCCCTCAAGAGATCCTCCAAGGACTGAATGATACGCTCTGACTGCCCATCAATCTGCGGATGGTATGCAGAACTCATCCTCAACTGAGTCCCCAATGTTGCCTGTAGAGACTACCAAAAGCGAGATGTGAATCTCGGGTCTCTATCTGACACTATACTAGCAGGCACACCGTGCAACCTGACCACTTCCCGCACATATAACTCGGTCAATCTGTCCAATGACCACTTCTGATTAATAGAAAGGAAATGAGCACACTTTGTCAACCTGTCCACTATTACCCAGATTGAGTCATGCACATTCAAAATAAGATGAGAAAGTGGGTGATAAAGCATGAATTTGATCAACATGTTACCCTAATAAGACCAAATATAGATTTGTATAACTTAAAAGTCAATAATTTCTCACAAAAAGAAAACTCTTTATTTATTTATTTTCAGAATTCATATCTCTTCCATTACATTACAAGTATGTCATTTTATAGGCTAAATTGTGTAAGTCTTTCAAATTCCACATTAATTTTCATTAAGTAGTATTTGATTCACTAGTAATTAACTTCCATTAATACTACCTTTCCTTTCTACTATCTACTATATGCATTTTTATTTGTCACTATGACAATATAAATGAATCCCTTTCTTATGGCTTTTTATCTTTTTATATAACTATTTAACATCTTAATTAAAACATACAATATAAATTAAAAAATAAAATAAAATCATATTAACTCCTCATCCTCAACATCATGGCATCTTCAAGACATGATAAGTAAATGTACTCTTTAAATGAGTTTTAACTTTGTTTAATTTGTCATAAGTATAACGAATTATTCTTTGGAAGAATTATTAAACTGTTTGTTTATATCTATATCTATCTCTCTATTTATCTCTTTATTTATCTATCTATCTATCTATATATATATATATATATATATATATATATATATATATATATATATATATATATATATATATATATATCGGTATTTATGGCAATGGATTAATAAATATTTTTCTTTACTTATAAATAAAAAAATCTATCGTATCAGTTCATGTAAAGTACAATTAATTAATTTATTTATGGTTTATTAATATCAATCCAAAATATCAACAGGATTTTTTTATTAAATAATATATTTATTTCATTCATTAATCATATTCCCTCAAGAAACAAAGATGAAAAGAAAAGGGAGTACTGCATAGTAGAGATATACGATTTTTTAGGATACAATAACCATATTCAGATGAGAAAAAAAAATTAACATGTGAATAAATTAATTTTAAAAAAATTATTGTTTTTTCAAAGATACGTTTTAACTTACATAAAATAAAATATTTTTAGCTTATATAAAAGCTGTTATTTTTAAATATTTATTAAAAGAATTATCCAAGCATACCTGCAGCGAAAAAAATTGGCAGTCACAGTGTTGATGAGGCACACGTTATTTGTGTTTGAAGCTTTTTAATCAGGGTTGCTTATAGAACATTTAGTATCCTTATATGATCTATTTTATAGCAAGAAAACACCTATAATGAAATCGGAAAATAAACAGAAAAAAGTTTATGAATCCTTTAGTAGTTTTCTTTATTCCAAAAATTGTGTAGTGACGAAATCTCGTTTTAAACAAGTGTGAGTAAATAGTAAATCTTCAAATGATTATATTTTGAAAGGGGTTCGGTCAACAATTTTAAAATGTGATTATACTGTGATACTGTGTTTGATTTGGGAACTAATTATAAACAAATCCATGCTTGACGTCAAATTAACATACAATATTAAAAGTTACACGGGTCAAATAAAATGGGAACACGGAAAAAATTTGGTTAAATGAACCTTAACAAATTATGATTTAACTAGTGAGTGTGATGTCAAATGTTTGAATTAAAAGGCGTTGAAATTCATTACATGTTATGTTACGAACATTGAATCTGACAAATTTACCGAAAAAAGAAAATAACATGCATCGAATCTAGCTAACACTATCATAATTACAATGCTGTTAGGTCACCAAAATAGGAAACTAGAGTTTTAAAACTCATTTTTCTCCGTTAACTTTGAAACTCATCTGCAGTTCAAAATTAAAATTTAGCAGATGGTCAATTATATGGCCCAGTAAGACCTACGTAATTACTTTTTCACCCTTAAACCTTCTTTTTGCACCTCTATGGAATGGAAGTATTCGAAATATTAAACATATTCCAGATTATACATTCTACAATGTTTTCAAATTCAAAATACATTTCCAGATTTTTTTATTTTATAATTAAGAAATTTCAGATCTCGTAATTCAGTAATATAATGCAAATTATATAATCACAAACTCATGTATCAAATTTTGAATTACTTTATCCAGAATGTACATTGTGGAGTCGTTTAATCAAAAATGAATTTTTAGATTATGCAATTTGGAAACATATATTGTATTATATATTCTAAAATATGTTATAAATTGTATAATCTATAATATTTTCTCCGTACTACATTTTCAGATAGTACAATTTATGAATTATTTTGGAAATATTTTGTATAGCATAATAATCCATAAATCTATTTTGGATTATATACAATTTATGAATTATGTTGGAAATATTTTGTATAGCATAATCCATAAATCTATTTTGGATTGTGAAACCAGAAACTCAAAAATGTATTTCAAATTCCTCGATCCAAAAATATATTATGAATTATATAATTTATATTACATTTCTAGATTTTGCAATCTGTAATACATTTTTAAGTTTTATATTGCACAATACAGAATAAAATATTAAATTATGTAACTTAAAATGTTTCTAACCTATAGATAATTTAGACTTTTTTGAAGGTATAGAAAAGAAATTATGGAAGTGCTAAAAGAAATATAAGAGAACCTTACGTTGAAAGCATTATTGACCAAAAATATGTCATGATTTGAAGGCCTTGAAAGAAACACTAATGGGGCTTCTTCCTGCACCCCTAAACGTTTCTTCAGTACCCCAAATAAATTTTTAATTTATGTTTTGCCCTTGTAGTAAAAATAGACATTAAAGAGTAACTTTTCTCTCTCTCTCTCTAGCAGTAGTCCACCTCCACCTTCTGCACCCGCAATATTTTGAATCTCAGTTGACCTAGACCCTTCTCTTCTATTCACCCAACTGTAGTTTCCAACTCGAGATTCGCAGTCCTCTTCTCCACCATTTGTGTGCTTCACCTTCTCCACCATTTGTGTATTTCACCTTTTTTCAAGCAGTTAAGTCATTCTTCCCCTAATTAATCATATGGTTAGTTAAATTCTTTATTAATTTGTTAATTGTAAATGTTTGAATATGTTATTGTAAACTGCGACTACCACTTTCGTTAATTTAATTTTTTCGCTAAAACTGGTCCAACTGAATGTCGACATCCGGTTTAGAGGCTTCAACAACGGATGTCGACATCCGTTTCGTTTTTTTTTTTTTGTCTTTATGGATGTCACTTTTTATTTTTCTCTAAAATTGGTCAAATCGGATGTCGACATCCAGTTTAGACGCTTCAATAGCGGATGTCAACATCCATTTTGTTTTGTTTTGTGTTGTTTACGAATGTCACTTTTTTTCGCTGAAATTGGCCAAACTAGATGTCGACATTCGATTCAGGTGCTTCAACAGCAGATGTTGACATTTATTTCGTTTTGTTTTGTGTTGTTTACGGATGTCATTTTTTTTCTCTAAATTTGGCCAAACCGAATGTCGACATCCAGTTCAAGCGTTGCGGAGTATGTTCTCAAAATGGCCCACTTTGGAGCCCCCAAAAGATGCAACCATAATGAAACACTGCTTCCTCTTTTTCTTCTCCTCAACCCCAATTCCAATTCCACACACTCAATTACTCCTCAGATGCAGCGTTGATGAAGGAAGAAAACGAGATTGGTGCTTTGGAACACCAAAAGCACAAATGGTGTTGATATGAAAACTTACCAACCATTCCATGGAAACTAGCTGTTTTCCAAATGTAGTGGCAAAAATGATTGCTTTATCAAAAACCCATTAAAGGATGAAGGCTACTATATTTTAGGATGAAAGGGTATGATGCGAGGGTGCAGGAATATTACCAAGTACCTCCAACACTGTACCAAATGTCCACATCCGCTTCTAGTTATCAATTTTAAGTATAATAATGTAAAAAAAAATATTTACTTATAATTACATATGTATATACAACATAAAAAACTAAATTAATAAACAAATATTTTATATATAAAATATTAAATATCAAAAGAAAAATAAATTATTTAAATGAAAAAAATTGTAATGACTTGCGGATGTGAACATCCGGTTTTCAAATTGACATTCGTTTCCAACACTATATCGGATGTCCATATCCGTTTCTAGTTATCCATTTTAAGTATAATAATGTGAAAAATAAAATTATTTACTTATAACTACATAATTACATATGTATATACAAAATAAAAAACTAAATTAATAAACAAATATTTTTATATTTAAAATATTAAAAATCGAAAGGAAAATAAATTATTTAAATGAGAAAAATCTTGTAATGACTTACGAATGTGGACATCCGATTTTCAAATTGACATTTGTTTCCAACATTATACCGGATGTCCACATCCGTTTCAGGTATTTAAACACTTTTCTTAAATTTCTTTTAAAAAACTAATAATTAATTAAATTATAAAAATATAGTCATGATTAAAACTTTATCTTAAAGAAAAAAATAACCACTTTATTGTAGTTATGTGACGGGTGCATCAAAAAATAAAAGAAGAGTGTTTGAAACATGACTTGTTGATGTGGACATCTCGCTTACAATTTTTACACACCAAATGTTCACATCCGTTTTGTTAATAGCAATTTCACAAATAATAATGCAAAAAATAATTATGCAGTTATATAATATAGGAAATAAAAAATATATATTAGTAAATAAATGTTTATATATTTAAAATAATATATAATGTATAAACTTTTCTAAAATTATTTCAATGAAAAGAAATTGAGATCCATTTTGAATGGGAAAAAAATTCATTATTGCACAACCAAGTCGTAAACATGTCTTACGGATGTCGCCAATGATATGAATAAAAAAAATTATTCCTTGTTGGTGTGGACATCCAAATTGAGATTCGTTTTCATTACTAAAACGGATGTCCACATCCGGTTCGTAATTCATAACTTTTCTAATTTTTTTTTTACAAAATCATGATTCATTACATTAAAAAAATATAATCATTATTAAAATTTTATCTTAAGTATATCAAAACTTAACTTGGTTTATCAAATGCTACAACATCACAAAATTAAATAAAACTTGTTTAAAAAACATTCACAACTAACGGATATCGACATTCGCAACTCATCCGTGTAAATCGGATGTCAACATTCGTATTGCTTCAAATTTGAAACAAGCCCCCAACCAGAAAACAAACAACTTGAAACGGAAGTCGACATCCGCAACTCATATACGTAAATCGGATGTCGACATTCGTAGTGCATGAACTCAAAACCACAACTAGGAAAAATATGAACCAAATGTCAACATCCGCAGTTGAAGAAATAGAACCAGATGTCGACATCCATTTTGAACATTTTCAGAGAACCATATTTATCAACCAACAACAACCATATTTATCAACCATTCAAAATAACAATGAAATAACAATGGAATATAAATGCAACACTAACATTTTTGTGTCAAACAGAAAGATGGGAGGGGACCACAATGTTGGAAAAGAGAACAAAGATGTTGGAGGAGAGACCAGACAATGAGAGGTTCAAGGACTACAGCTTCGGACCACAGATGGAATATAACAGAACTACGTTCATGAGCAATGTTTCAGAGAATAAACGTGCTATTCATAGCACATAGCACAATGGAACAGAAGAAAAAATTGGAGGTCCAGGAGGAGTATCAACGGGAAGAAGAAGTTTGGAGGTGCATTGTTAAAGTTAACAAATTTTGGAGGTGCAGTCTTAAAGTTCAAACACTCATCGCGGTAACTCTTATTAATTACCCCCAACAACCGAGTTAGGTAAGGATATAATGGTAATAATGTCTGATTGTTAGGGGTACTGAAGAAACGTTTTGGGGGTGTAGGGAGAAGCCCCCAACACTAATACTAAAGGGCTCTTACTCCTCCACCCATTTTTTCTCCCTACACTCCATAACCTTTTAAATGTCCATTCTATCCTTTCAAGTTAATATCATCAAACTAGTTGTTGTTCTTCCCACTCAACCTTCTCTCTTATGCATGTTTTTTCCCTCCTCCATCTTTATCAATATCTTCGTTGACTATATGAGCTTTGAAGGTTTAGAAGCTTCACCATTCACAAAGGGAGTTGCAAGGTGTTCATTGTTGACACCGTTGTGTAAAAGTATGGTGTTTGCTTTAGTTTTGTTGTATTATGATTGTTTCGGTGGTGGGCTTAGAGGTTTATTTAGGGTTTTGTCATTTTTTCGCAATGAAAGATGTGAAACATATTACTGGATAGGGAACATACAATTTAAAAGTTATTTTTGGATCCGAAATAACATTCTGGATTTTATACTCCATAATAGAATGATGATTTTCAGAGTACCCATTCCAGAATAGAATGATGCTTTTTGAATTACTCATTCTGATTCCAGATCTGAAAAATGACTTATGAATTGTATATTATGCAGTAGAGACGGTGTATCGAAAAGGGAATTATGAAATACATTGTCCAAATTAGGTATTCTATAATATAATAATTTTTTTCCAAAATAAAGAATTTGTAATATATTTTTGGATCCATAAATACATTCTGGGTTGGGCCATCCAGAAAATGAAAATGTATTGCGAAATCTTCATTATAAAAGAATATCCTCTATGGTGAAACACCTAACCTGGTAAATGTTGTCTAGATTTGCGGTTTCAGAATGATTTATTTTTCTTGCATAGTTATGTAGTGGAAATTATGCATAATTGAATTTTTTATTTTAAGAATGTTTTCTTTTTAACTTTTTGGGTGTTGGATTTTTTATGCCACAAATGGAATGTTATTATTGGAGTAGGGTATCAAATGAAGTTGATCAAAACTTGTATTGAAAGAATGTGAATTGTTTATGAGTGGAGATGAACTAATGAGAGGAGATTACACTAGATCGTTTACCACTTATGAGATTTTTGGTAC
>Ga0214544_1007546_pt1 | contig 18975 bp, 6 predicted proteins | sample CNSS3metaG_FD_160074 | JGI IMG/M metagenome (GOLD analysis project Ga0214544, IMG submission 160074) | Root nodule microbial communities from cowpea collected in UCLA plant growth center, Los Angeles, California, USA - CNSS3 | ecosystem: Host-associated > Plants > Roots > Nodule | place: USA... | reverse complement strand
TTTTGGACGTTTCATCATTTAGAATTGTATCCAAAATTTCTCTATCAATTGCTTGATAGAGATAATTTTTCACCTTCAAATCTTTGAGTTTTTGTTCTTCCAGCCGTTGGAGTTCTGCTTCTGATGCTCTTGCCTTGTCTGGGACAACATCAATACCGTGTTCCACCAAACTCCAATACTCCTTAGAGCGCAGGAAATTCTCCATTAATTTTGCCCAATGGTCATAGTGACCATCAAACTTTGGAATGGCGGGTTGAACGTATTTGCTTGGTTCAGCCATTTCAGGTATACCCAAAACTCACAGTGTATCACTCTTCCCAACCCCAATTCAGAAAGCAGAACTCTCTAGTGTTTCTCTCTCTCCCTCTCACGACCTCTCACGATAGCTTTCTTGGTTCAGGCCCCTGTGAAGGAGCTCTGATACCAAATTGTGAACACAGAATATAGGTAAGAATGCTTTCTGAATTTGTAATCTCAAGTCTGTGTTATTTATTTCAGTGGATTACAGTATTTAAATAGTTTTGCAGAAGATAAAATAAAAAAAACTGCTTCCCCACTCTGCCGCAACTCATGGGAAGCTTTTCTGAAAAATCGGGTAGCTAATATATAGCTCCCTCAATCCCTAAAGAATCGGTCAGCATAAGACCGTTTATTTTAAATAAAATAACTCACAAACGTAAATATGCAAATAAACATAAATCCACTAACAACTCTTACCTGTATTCAATCAATGCAGTGATTCTTTGTCAAAGTATAGATGAATTCAAAAAATATCCACATGACGAGTCTATTTTTTATGGGTTAAATATGTTTTTGGTCTCTCAAGTTTCAGCGAAATTTGGAATTAGTCCCTCATCAAAAATTTTGACCAATTTAGTCATTCATCTTTCAAAATGCGTGAATTTAGTTCTTTTAACTAAATTTTGTTTAGTTTATCTGACGTTTCAAGCGCATTTCATGATAGTATTTAAATTAATTACACTGTTTGACACATTTTTGCTTCAATATTAACTTAAATACTATCATGCAATGTGCTTGAAATGTCAGATAAACTTAACAAAATTTGGTTAAAAGGACTAAATTCACGCATTTTAAAAGATGAAGGACTAAATTGGTATAAAGTTTTGATGATAGACTAATTTCAAAATTCACTGAAACTTGAAGGACCAAAAACATATTTAACCCATTTTTCATCCGTATATAAAATGTAATAGTTGTTAACTTTTTGAAAAAAAAAGTAATGTTATTGTTACTCATCAGTAGTATTTTATACAATATATAAGATTACTTAATATGTGAGCATTTATAAATATTTAAATAACACATTACTTTTATGGAATATATATATATATATATATATATATATATATATATATATATATATATATATATATACCACCAAAGTTTATTAAGTGCTCTTTTATCTTAATGTTGTGCATATAATTTTTTATCATTTAAACACTTTTTTGTTTTTTTTTTCAGGTTTTATTAAAAACGTCATCAAAGGTAATATAAATTATCCATTTCTATCGTTATTAATTTACTTAATATAATATACAAGTTGATTTTTCCATGAACAAAAGTTATTTATTAGACGAAACTTAATTTGACAGGATTTGCCAATAGAATAAAAAATGTCAAACGATCATTACTGGACTGGAATGATGAGGGAGAAATAGTAGGACAAGATGTTATACCAATATTCCTATCCATAAGATATTTATTTGGACTCTCACTTTTGTTTGTGCTATTCATTTATAAATGGCGACGAAGACATTTTTCTATGTATGAAAATATTGAAAACTTTTTATTAGACAGCAATATAAATCCCATTAGGTATGAGTACAAAGAAGTTAAGAAAATGACTAAAGGTTTCAAAGTGAAGTTAGGTGAAGGAGGTTTTGGTTCTGTGTACAAAGGAAAGCTTCGAAGCGGATTAGATGTAGCAGTAAAGATGTTGAACAAATCCAAAGATAATGGAAAAGACTTTATTAATGAAGTAGCTACCATTGGAAGAATACATCATATGAATGTAGTTGGACTTATTGGATATTGTGTTGAAGGAAAAAAACGGGGATTAATTTATGAATACTTTCCTAATGGGTCATTGGATAAATACATTTTCTCTAAAGAAGTAAGTGTTCCTCTAAGTTATGAGAAGATATATAAAATATCTCTTGGAATTGCTCATGGGATATTATATCTTCATCAAGGTTGTGATGTGCAAATTTTACATTTTGATATTAAGCCTCATAATATTCTTTTAGATGATAGATTCATCCCGAAGATTTCAGATTTTGGACTTGCAAAGTTGTACCCTACAAAAGATGTATCCATTACTTTAACTACAATAAGAGGCACGTTGGGTTATATGGCTCCAGAATTATTCTACAAAAATGTAGGTGCAGTTTCTTATAAAGCTGATGTATATAGTTTTGGAATGCTTTTGATGGAAATGACAAGTAGAAGGAAAAACTCAAATCCTCATGCAGAACATTCAAGCCAATATTACTTTCCCTTTTGGATCCATGAACAATTTAGAGAAGAGAAAGATATTGACATGGATGATGCTTCAGAAATGGATAAGATATTGTTAAAGAAAATGTTCATAGTTGCACTATGGTGTATACAATTAAAACCAAGTGATCGTCCATCAATGAACAAGGTTGTAGAGATGCTTGAAGCTAAAGTCGAAACTCTTGAAATTCCTCCAAAACCTTCATTTTATCCTCATGAAATGTTAGAATGTGATGGTACAATCAACTTTGACGAAACATCATGGAGTGATTCAAATATTTCAAATGTAAATGTTGATAAAGACATGCCTAATCACTCATCTTTGGAATAATGCATTTGGTAAGAGTTAATTATTATTATGGAAAAGTTTGTATTTTAAAATCGGGGCTTATGGACTATATATTGTTGGTATAATTACGCCAACCCCTTTTTATGGCTTCTTAATGTTGTAGATGTGCTCTTTTATATTTTTTTATTTCAATTTATACTTTTATATTTAAAAATTAAATGTAATGTGCTTCTTAATGTTGTAGATGTGCTCATTCATAGTTGAATTCTTCATGATTTATCATATGCATTCATTTAATTTCTAAATGAATCTTAGTTAACCAAACAAGCCTAAATTACTTTGTTAAGTAAGTAATGGATTGGACTACGAAAAAGTGGGGCGAGTGGTGAATGAGTTGGTGTCATGTAACTACAGAAACCCCATATGGTCAATATTGAGTTCTTACGACTACTTTGTGGAGGTAATATAAAGTTTTACTTGAGCCTATAGTAAACGCCAAATGTTCTTACCAAGATTCGGAGCTTGGACCTTTGGATAGGTGGCAAGATCCAAGTAGTGACTTGAATGCTTCTGATGGCTAGAATCGTATCCCTCATTGCCCAAAGGAAAAAGATTCATCCACAGAAGACTCTCCGACACTCAAGTCAGTAATAGTATTAGGATCTATGAGAGTAGTGTAGTGATTATGAATTGTGATTGTACTCCTTGGGGAAATACCTTGTATATTTATAAGATTTCTAAGCTCTATGAATTCTATTATAAAATAAAGATAATAAAAAATTACAACCTTTATGATAAATCAACATGATATTAATAGTAATGTATTATTTAACTAGATTAACCATATATTTTGTTGTTATATGGTATAAAAGGATATTTATGATGTCATCAAACTACTGAGATTTGACCATATATTCTATTAATATACAGCAACTAAACCAACAAATATCTTTGTTAATATTAGGCTTAATTACCATTTTGGTCCCTTAATTTGTTGGGTTGGTTCATTTTGGTCCCCTTATTATTTTTTGGTTCAATTTGGTCCTCTAATTCTTTAAAAGGTTCAATTTGGTCCTTGTCGTTAAGTCTAAGTTAACACCGTCTCCGCACATGCCATGTGTCATTTTGTGGAATTTCCAAAATTTTTTAATTTTTTTTTACTTTTTTTTAATTTTTTAATTTTTTTTAAAAATTTTTTAATTATTTTTTAAAAAAACATTAAATTGCCATGTGTCACCTTGTAGTTGTGACACGTGTCAATTTGAGATTTTTTAATTTAAAAAATGTACTGCCACGTGGCAAGTCACGATTGTGCCACGTGTCAAGCTAACATTGGTTGTTTTCAACTTAGTCCCTCTATTTACAATTTTGATTCAATTTAGTCCCCCAATTTTTTAAAATGATTCAATTTTGTCCTCTCTAATTTGAGACCAAATTAATAATTAAGCTTAATTACAATTTATATATTCATGTTAAAATAATTTTTTACCATTTATACATCAAATCACTCCCTAAATACTCATGTTATTTAATTTCTTACATTTTTCACTTGTAATTTTTTACCCTTAAAATGTTCTATACATGTAAAAAAAAAAAAAATTGAATAGTTAGATGGAGTAATTTAATCTATTAAAAATTATTAATTTGGTTTCAAATTGGAGAGGACAAAATTGAATCATTTTAAAAAATTGGGGGACTAAATTGAATCAAAATTGTAAATAGAGGGACTAAGTTGAAAATAACCAATGTTAGCTTGACACATGGCACAATCGTGACCTGCCACGTGGCAGTACATTTTTTTAAATTAAAAAATCTCAAATTGACACGTGTCACAACCATAAGGTGACATGTGACAGTTTAATTTAAAAAAAAATTAAAAAAAAATTAAAATTCCACAAAATGACACGTGGCATGTATGAAGATGGTGTTAAAGTTGACTTAACGATAGGGACCAAATTGAACCTTTTAAAGAATTAGAGGACCAAATTGAACCAAAAAATAATAAGGGGACCAAAATGAACCAACCCAACAAATTAGGGGACCAAAATGGTAATTAAGCCTTAATATTAATAGCCATTTTAGGCCAATAATGTTGATTGAGCCTTGTTGAGCCAAACTCTATAGTATATTTGTTGGGTCAGGGAAGTACAATTTTATTACTAAGATTGGTATAACATTTCCCTACTTGACATAATGTCAATACCTCTATGGTGATGTCCAAGCCAAATAGGAGTGTCCAAGCCAAATACCTTGAGGAGTTTGATGTGGCCCAACATATATGCATGACAGTCACATTGTAACGTCCCAATTGACCATCTAACTTATATGTTTTTCCTATAAGGTTAAATGATATAAAAGAAAATAACAAAAAGAGATATTTCACTCATAATGAAGAAAATGTTATATATTACTCTCGTTTTTCACACAAAAAGTGAACTTATAAAGGGTCAAATTTTTAATATGTAAGAAACTCGTTGGAGTTGAACTTAGAACTTCTAAATAAGGAAAGTAAAGTTGCTATAACAAAAACAAAATTGGAGAACAAATAGAAGAACTGGAAATCATAGTAGAATAATCAATTCAAACTAGAAATCAAAATTGATAAGCTTTTGAAATAAAATAAGGGAATATAAAGGAGTTACATATGGAGAAACCAAGAAAAGTGAAAACAGTAGATGACAATGATACTAGACATTGTTTAACATAATGGTAAATAGATATAGTGGTGAGGTCATATCCTACCAAATAAAACATTAAATATAGTACTTAGGATGTGATCCTAAGGTTGTCTGCTAATGACCAATGTTTTCAATAAAAGATTTTAGATGCAACATAAGAGGGGGTTACCAATTTCAAAAATTCAACACAAATAAAAACGTAAATGTAGATTTAATAAAATAATGATAAAAATATTATTGACCCCTTGATTCAAATGAAACTTTAACAATCACATATCACAAATTTACTTGGTTATATTAATTCTCAAGAAACTCACAATTAAGCAACTAAGCGAAAGTTAACCAGTTCAATATGCAATTTACCAATGTACATGATTCATGACTCTATCACGATTCATTAAGAGATAAACACAACCCAAACCTTGAGATTATTGTTCTGATCGATTGGGTTTTGTTATTTCCCCATTATGAACTTTTGTTTATGTTAACCATTTTGTTTATGCTTAATTTATAGAGTGAGTAATTTGATTTTTCCTCAAGGAATCAATACAAACAAGTAGTTCTCCATGTAATTCGAATTATAAGTCATGGAAAAAATGCATCATTCAAATTAAGAACAAAGGAAAGAAAACGTGAACCAGACTCACAATGTGCAGAAAACGTTAAACCTCCAACTTAGGTGTTGTTCCAATCTGTAGAAACGTGAAAAATGGAGTGGCTCCATCACTGGGTCTTCAAAGTTCTCTAAAAACGCAAAAGAAAATATGAAAAAAGAGGATAAGGGTTCTGCCCACTAAATCCCTAAACCCCGACTCCTAACCCCCAACGTGGTCACATCACCACACATGTGCAGAATTACATAATTGTCATTCTGGGATGCAGAATTAGAAAAATGCATCTATAGGCTAAAAATGTTGGCCTAATAACATGGACAAGCGAATTGACATGGCACAAACGTGAAATTGATAGTATTACACATGTTACAAACAGTTTATAACAAAAAAAATATTAATGGTATTGCTGTCAAAATGAAAAAAGGTTACTGCGGTTAAAAATTGCTACAAAATTTACTTTTATTTTGTGATATTTTATCGTATTTTAACGGTTAAAATTGGGTAAAAAATATATCATATTTTGACGGTTAAAAACTGCCACAAAATATATCATTTTCATAATTAAAAACTGCCAAAAATTATTTAAAATATTTTTAAATTTTCAAAAGTATTTATTAATTATTAGACTAACTCCTCAATCTTTTCTCATCCTAAAAGTGGCAGAAGGAACGCAACTTCAATTTCTAATGATACCACAAGGATCACGAAATATAACTACAACTTTAAAAAGGTTTTACACAATGTTTGCATATGATGCCTTATGAATTTTAAGAAATTAATTAAGACGGGGAAATATGAACACATGTGATGCAAGTAACTAAATAAGTAGTATTTTTGTGACCTTATATATGTGATTGTGTGCAGCCATAATGCTTAATAGTCCTCCTACAAAGGAATCACCTGCTCTAGTTATACCAACTACTTCCACCTTAAAATAAACAACCCATCTTTTGAATTCTTGAGCGACAAAGAGGAACATCTATATGATTACACACAATCAACCTATGTTGGCTTAGAAAATAGAGAGGGGTTTTATGTAATGTGTTTAGGACAAAATGTGTACACCACAAATACATTTGTGACTCAGTCCTCAACAACATTTATTAGTAAGGAAACAATATGGTTGTAAAAATATATAGAATAGAGAGTGTAACATCCTAGACGAATATTACTAATTTATAATTACAATAATAGAAATATTAATAAACAACATTTTAAAATACTTTCCCAAAAACACGAGAAAAATTAAAACTTTAGTATATAAGCGCCAAAAGATAAAATTCAGAAATACGTTCAACTCTTACAAATATAAAATGATTTATAGTACTGATTACAAAAATAATCCATAAAAATATTTCCATGTAAAAACTCCCATGTTGTCCCCACTTTGGCTCTAAGTATCCACGTGCTCACCTGCATCAACATTTGCTCCCATGTAACAAGTTACATGATCATCGCCAAACACACACGGATAGGGTAAACTCAAATAAAAAGAAATACCATAGAAGATAACTTAATAATTTAAAACCCATAACTCTAATGACACCCCATCCGTCAAACCCAACATTCACATTTTCCCTTTAACACCTCTTGATTTTATACCCTTTGATGATTGCATTGATTGATCATTGCTGCCATAAGTGTCTACTCGCCCCTCCGACTACAGGCCACCACCTATAGTACACACGTGGGAATAATTTTGTCACAACCTCAATCCGCAACACCAAGTGGAGTTCCCTAATACAAATCGCAGTTCGTATTTGTCCCAAGACTACAAAACTCGTCGGATATCCCAATACAAGTTACACTCGTAACTAGGTCCCCAACAAAGCATCACATTAACACCTTCATCCAAAGTTGTGTAGAATTCTCCTCGTAGTCCAATTCAACACCTGAAACCTCCTGGCGCCTCGTTCGCATCGCCTGGTGAAAACTGGTTCTAGACCGCTTGGCAAGACACTTGGCGCCGTCGGACGATAACCTACTGGATTTTGGTCCAGACCCAGTTCTACAACATACCGTCTGGTAGGACCACTTACATCACCAAACCCCAACTCTTAGGTTTTGCTCTAGAGTTCACTTTATGGCTTATTTCCTAGCGGTTTACACCGTTTCGCCAGACGTCACACTAGTAACTAGTAATTTACTGGTTTTTGGCACTTTAGAATAGGTTCCAATGAACCTATTTACACAAGACACTCAATTCACTCAAAACATGCATCCATGACAAGTAAATACACTTTCATATTATTAAGTTGAACTCAAGTACACAATATCACATGGTCATACATAAAACATAACCATATCCTTGCTTTCATACATCCAGAAGAATCACAATAAATTCACTTAAAACTATCAAAACAAAGTGTTATACCCAACACATAATCCTGACTAACCAAACAATTTACAAACCACGAAGAACACATAACCATTGCCCCAAAATTACACAGGCAATAAAATAGTAATAATGATAATAATAAAAACAATAACAACATCAATAATGATAATGACAATAATTATAATAATAATAAAACGAAACAATAAAAATAATAATAATAATAATAATAACAAAAATAATAATAAAATAAAATGAAACAATAATAATAAAATAATAATATTAATAAGAAAAAATAATAATAATAATAATAAAATAAAGAAACAATTATAAAAAAAATAATGATAATAAAATCACAAATAAAGTAAAACAATGATAATAATAACAATAATAATAAAATAATAATAATAAAAAATATTAATAATAATAATAGTAATAATAATAATAATAGTAAAATAAAATAAAAATAATAAGAATAATAAAATAATAATAACAATAAAAATAAAAATAATAATAATAATAATAGAAATAATAATGATAATAATTATAATAATAAAATAATAATAATATAAATAATAAGAAGAATAATAGTAAAATAATAATAATAATAGTAATAATAATAATAAAATAATAGTTAAATAAAATAATAATAATAATAATAATATTAAGTGTGTCGTATTTAGAAGAAAAATTTTAAGTATATTACGATTAAAATAATAGCGATTAAAATAACTCCCAAATGGTATTCATTAAGACTCAAACTGAAGTCCTCCCAACCCAATTAAATATTCTCAATCACTTAAGCTAGCACTATTCCACATTATATGAGCTAACAATAATTGTCATAAAAGCTCCCACTATCCACATTTATTAATTAATTAAATTTCTCAGGTCTTACAGAGAGAGCATGCAAGTTTTTGTTTATGGATCAAAACCTTTGTGAAAAATTTATTATAGAGCATTAATGATATTTTGAGGTTGTTAAATGAATAATTGATGAGATAGAAAAAGTTGGGAAGATAATAGAATGTGGAAGTAGTAGTTGAAAGTAGTATATTATGTAGTTGTAAAAAGTGTGTTAGATGTTGTCTTACATGAAATGGTATAGCAGATGGGTATTATTGACCTACAGACTATTCTAGAAAGTGCTAGCCACAACTTGTGTGGAATGTTTTAGATTTTTTCCTATGTAGAATGTTCTTGATATTTCCCTCCTATCTTAGGCTTTTCTACTTTATTCTAGAACTTTTATTACATTTCAATATTTTTTATCTTAGGATTTTCTAGATTTTTCTAGAATTTGCTTTACACTTTAATAGTGCAACTGAATCAAATACATGATCTCTATCTTTCTTAGTCTTCTCAGGCAATGGTTTTGAACCCTTAAAATCTTGAGAACTATTAGAAAATTGATCATTCAACGTCTTTTTGCTCCCAAAGAAGTAAACAAAAAATCAAGTTGGAACTGATGGCGATGTAACAACAGAGGTAAAATAGTAACATTTAACCTGAAATGGAGAAAGAAAGTCATGTAATATAAGACATACTTCATTCGTAATATTTCCTATATATTATTTTAAGAGTTCTAGGGACAATTGAAATTAAGTGGATTTTAGTTGTGAAGAAAGACCATGATGTCTAATAAAAGGATTTGGTCAAAGGAACTAAAAGGATGTAGTCTAAATGCATCCAAGTCCAATTTAAATGCTTTCAAAAAGGATTCCCTTGGATGAAATTTTGAGAGATCATATCCTAATACCTTCCAATTTAAAAATAGAAATATTAAAACCTATAAATGTAAGTTTAGAGATGATTGAAGTAAAATCATGTAATTTAAAACTCCTCATTTCATCTATTGACCCTGCCCAATCACTATCGGTATAGCCGATCATCCTTGAGTTAATCATGGTTTTGTACCATATTCCAAACTCCTTTGTGCCTTGTAGATATCTTAAAATTCCTGTTCTTACTCCATAATCAATCTGACTTGGCTTTTGCATGAATCTTGATAGAAGACTCGTATCATACATAATGTCTGGTCATGTGGTTGTGAGATATAAGAGACTTCCAATCAAACTCCTGTAGCGTGATGCATCAGCTTGTTGTCTTCCATCATTCTTTTGTAGCTTCTCGTTTACCACTAATGGAGTAGCGATAGGTTTACAATCATACACTTGGAACTTCTTCAATAGGGCTTTAATATATTACTTTTGAGAGATAAATATATCTTCTCTTTATTGTTTCACCTCTATATCGAGGAAATAGTTCCTCAACCTAAGGTCGGCGGTGATCTCAAATGTCTTATCATGTCCTCTTTAAATTCTTTCATCATCTCCATATTGTTTCCAGTATAGATAAGATCGTCGACCTATAAAGAGACAATGAGATAATATTGACCTTGTGCCTTAATATATAATGTTGGCTCACTTTTGCTCCTCATAAATCATTGATCGATGAAATATTGATCATTCTTGATATACCATGCTCGAGGAGGTTGCTCTAGGCTGTATAAGGCTTTTTTTAGTCTTAGTACTTTGCCTTCATTGTGTCTAATCAAGCGAGCACTCCATTTAGAAAGGCTGATTTGACATCCTTTTTGTGATGCAAGGGCTATTAGAGCTCTTATTGTATCTAGTCGTGCGATTGGAGCAAATGTATCATTATTGTCAATTCCTAGTTGTTGTGAGTAGCCTTTGGCGAAAAATCTGGCCTTGTGCTTTTGTATAGTTCCATTAGGATTGTGATTTGTTTGATATACCCATTTCACTCCAATGATGTCTTTTCCTTGAGGATAGTTTACAAGCTCCATAGTGTTATTCTTCTTAATCGTTTTAACCTCTTCTTCCATAGCCTTGACCCATACTTCTTGCTTTGATGCTTCTTCATAGTAGTTAGGCTCAATCATTGCCATATTGCAGGTTTCCTATATATCTACCAAAGATCTTACTTGTCTTAGAGTGGACTATGGTGAAGAATCTTCTAGTTGTTGTTGTTGTGGACGTGGAGAAAGTGTACCTGAAGCTTCTGCCTCTTTTTGAGTTTCTTCTTAAGATTGTTGCACTGGAACTAAAGTGCTGCTTTCAATAACTTTTTCTTCTTCCTAATTCCAAGAAGCATTTTCCTTAACTTCAACATCTTGACTAATGATGAGGTTTTTCGTTTGTAGGTTGTAAACTCGATAACCTTTTGTTTATGTGCTATATCCCAACAATATTCCTCGTATAGTCTTGTCTTCAAGCTTGCGCCGCCTTTGATTATGAACATGTATTAGCAGATAGATCCAAATACTCATAGGTGTTTAGCTAATGGTTTTCTTCCACTCCAAGCTTCAATAGGAGTCTTGTCTTGGACTGCCTTAGTTGGACATTTGTTTAGAATGTAAACTACAATGTAGACTGCTTCAACCTAAAAGGTGTTGGGTGTAAGACCCGAGAAAATTAAGTAAATAAATAAATATTTATTTAATAATTATGGGGGAAGGAATCTATAAAGTAATTAATGCGGAGAATTATGACAAAGGAGTAATAGTAGCCTAAGTGGTTAGACACGTTTGGTGCATTTAAGGGGGACCTGGGTTCAAGTCTTACGTATGCCATTAATATTATGTTTTACTTATTTAATTTATTGTAGGAGCATATATGAACATGCGGCATGGTGTTATGAGTATATGTGTGCATGATATGTCAAGAACCATTTATAGGCTAATGGTTGTACATATGCTTGATAACTGGGTGGATTGAGTTTGTCATATGTGGTTTTAGAGAGAGTATGTGTGTGTTTGTGGTTTTCGTTGTATTGCTATGATTATCATGATTTTATGAGTATATGTGTGCATGATATGTCAAGAACCATTTATAGGCTAATGGTTGTACATATGCTTGATAACTGGGTGGATTGAGTTTGTCATATGTGGTTTTAGAGAGAGTATGTGTGTGTTTGTGGTTTTCGTTGTATTGCTATGATTATCATGATTTTTCTTTTTGGCTTGACGTGTTTAAAGTTTTCTTCTAAATACAACACACTTAATATTATTCTTATTATTTATTTTATTTTATTTTACCATTATTATTATTATTATTATTATTATCCTTATTATTATTATTTATTATTATTATTATTATTAATTTCATTTTATTTTATTTTATAATTATATTTATTAGTATTATTATTTTATTTTATTATATTATTTTTATTATCATTTGTTTTGTTTAATTGATTATTTTATTATAATTATTTTATTTTATTAATATTACTGTTTTATTATTATTGCTTCATTTTATTTTATTTTTATTTTTATTTTCATTATTATTTTTATTTTTAAAATTTTGTTTTATTATTTTTATTGTTAAAATTTTGTTTTATTATTATCATTATAATAATAATTATTTATATTATTATTATTTGTATTACTATTTTTATTTTTATTATTATTATTTTTATTCTGATTTTATTTTATTTTATAATTATCTTTATTATTATTATTATTATTTTATTTATTTTATTTTACTATTATTTTATTATTATTATTACTATTATTTTGTTTTATTGATGATTTTATTATCATAATTATTGTTTTATTATTACTGCTTCATTTTATCATTATTATTATTTTATTTTATTAATATTACTGTTGTATTATTATTGTTTCATTTTATTATATTATTATTTTTATTTTTAAAATTTCATTTTATTACTACTATTATTATAATAATAATAATAATTATTATTATTTATATTATTATTAATATTATTTTGTTATTACTTTTATTATTAATATTATTTTTTTTATTTTTTTATTTTTATTATTATTATTATTATTATTATTTTCATTTTATTTTATTTTATAATTATCTTTATTTTTATTGTTATTATTATTTTATTTTACGATATTTTATTATTATTGTTGTTTTTTTTATTTATGATTTTATTATCCTTATTATTTATTTATTTTACTTTTATTATTTTATTATTATTATTATTTTATCTTATTATTTTATCTTATTAGTATTATTTTTTTACTGTTATTTTTTCATTCATTTTATTATTATTATTTTTATTTGTATTGTTTCATTTTATTATTATTATTATTATTATTATTATTATTATTATCGTTATTGTTATTGGTGTTGTTTTTTTATTATTATCATTATTATTGTTTTATTGCCTGTGCGATATTTTGGGGCAATGGTTATGTATTCTTCCTATTTTTGTATATTGTTTGGTTGTTCAGGAATGTGTTAGACTATGATCCATTCGTGTGATTCTGACTAGAAAAACATATTTCATGTTATGGATTGTATATGTATAGTGTTTGGGGTTCTTTGGAACTTGCTTCAAAGTGCCAAAAACTAGTAGCAATGATGTTACTGGTGTGGCGCTAGCGGCTTGGGGTGTGTTGCCAAGTGATAAGGGAAAACTAGAGAAGCTTGGAACGCATGGCGTTTGGCAGAAAATGTGATCCCGACATGCGAAAAAGATCTCGTAGAGGCTCTGGAAAGCGTATGGCGCCTAACGGGGTGAGATTTCTACCGGGGTGGATCCAAGTTCTGCCTAGCGACGCGAGAGGGCGCCAGGCAGTTTTGGGTGCAGAGTTGGATCGCGATGAGGATTCCTACACCGCTTTGGATGGAGGTCATGAGGCGATGCTTTGTTGGGGGCCCAATTACTAGTGTAACTTGTATTGGGGTAACACCTGGCCACTCTAGGTTGTAGCTTAGTGGTTTATGAAGTTCAGTGGAGTGTGTGGGAACGTGGCTCGTATGACGAGGTTTCAGATGATTGCCTTCTTCAGTGCATCTAATAGAGTTTTGGTAGTTTAGGAACAACTATGGACTTCTGTTCGTTTTAGGGAACTCCACTTGGTGTCGCGGTGTGAGCCCGTTGAAAATTTATTCCTGCATTTGGACTATCAGGTGGTGGCCTGTAGTCGGAGGGGCGAGTAAACACTCGTGCAACAATGATCGATCAATGTACTCATCAAAGGGTGTAAAATCAAGATGCGTCCAACAGAAAGTTTGGAAGTGGAGGATTGAGGATTGGGGCTAACATGGGTTATGGTTATGAAATGCTTTAATTATGTCATGTGTAGTTGTCCTTCTTGTATTTAAGCTCACCCTATCTGTGTATATTTGGCGATGATCATGTAACTTGTTACATGGGGGCAAATGTTGATGCAGGTGAGCGTGTGGATGCCTAGAGTCGGAGTGGGGACCAGCTATGAGAGTTTTTTTCTAGTTTTCTTCATGAACTATTTTGTAATGAATATTATGAACAATTAATCTTTGTAATAATTGAACGTTGTATGGATTTTATAATTGACGCATTGAAATAAAGTTTTAAATTTTCCCGCGTTTTGGGAAAATGAATTATCATAAATGCGATTTTATACTTATATCCATATTTTAATTATTTAAATTAGTAATATCCGGTCGGGATGTTATGTAACATCCCAACCGGATATTATGGTTTTAAATAATAAAATAAAATAAGAAAATAAAAATCTCATTAATTATAAATCCATTCCCAAAAATGAGGGAAATTTCAAATAATTTATTTCATAATAAAGATAACTCTAAATTCAAATTTCTCAAAATTCAATAAAATACCAAAACAGTTTTATAATAGTTTACAACTTTATTCCAAAACCATAAGTGATAAAAACTCAATAAAACTGTTCCCATGAGTTTTTTTCCCGCTTCGCTGCTAAGCCTCACCAGATCCACCTATAACATCATATGCTCCAGTGTATCGCGTACACGATCATCGTCAAACACAAGCAGATAGGGTGAGCTAACAAAATAAACATATGTATATATATATATATATATATATATATATATATATATATATATATATATATATATATCTATGGCACAATTATACAATCACACAATCACACCAAAGGAAATCCATCCCTTGATATCCCATCACATGGCCACCACCATGTTAATCATGTTCTATGTCTTCTAATGAGTACCTCAAGGTGTTTTGCTGCCATACCTATCGGCCACAACCGATAGAGCACGTGCTAAAAACCATTTCTACGGATCACACACCGTAACACCATGTGGAGTTCCCAAATACGAATGTAGTTCGCAACGTCCCAAGACTATCAAACTCGTCAGTCAACTACTAAGGAGGGCAATCTATCTGGACCCATCTGTACTGGCCACAACCAGCACACTCACACCGACAACACTCACCAACCCGAGCCACAACTCAAGAGTTCCTCGTGTTCATCCGCCATCCCGAGCCACAACTCGAGGGATGCCATTCTGAGTCACAACTCAAGGAATGCCAGGTGCTTAACCCCTATCCCGAGCCACAACTCAAGGGATACGTTCCGAGCTCAACTCAAGGAACACCAACAAACCCACCTTTAAGATATCCTAGAAGCCTTGTAGATCATGCAGATCATAGCAAGCATAACACCAATCTGCTGCAGCAAAATCGCCTGGCGGGGGACACGTATCGCCAAGCGCTAAGCGCCTTAGTCTTCACTGCCACTGCAACTATCGCCTGACGGGACTTCCTCTGCCGCTAGGCACCATTTACCTTAGTATTCACGGAACTACAGACTCTGCCTGGCGCACCCCTCCTTGTCGCTAGGCGCCACAGTGATCTAGAACCCCCTATTTCTACGCTATCGCCTGGCAGGTCGATCACCACCACCAAGCGTTACACCAGTACTTGCGCAGTACTAGTTTTAGTTCAGGTTCAAGCACACTTCACAAAGGTTGCTCTCATTTGCTCTCATTCTAGAGTACCCCTAATGAAAGGCATTGCCATCTATAATGTTCCAGGCCTTATAGCACCTCACATGGGCATTCATCCCCTAGTCATATAGACCATCTCAAGCATGCTTAAACAAAATATAAGCAACAACACTCTGACACTTTTAAGCACATGATCTTACGCACCAATGCAATTTAATATTGACACCCATGCCTTCACCAAACCAATTCTCCACATGTTGACTAACCCAAAGTAACATTCAAATTGATAGAGACTTACCACATAACCCAATCATGCTTCATTAGAAGTTACTCGAACTTATCAAGAGCTTATTCATGTATGTTACAGACTCCAAAATCAACAATATTAAGTAATATATATCTCTAGCTACTAACCTCCATATCAAATCTCCACCGTTCAAAGTGAAGAACCACATGTTATGGACCACCTGTCAAAATTTCACCAAAATCAGATGGTTAACGAACCAGAAAATGCAGTTTTACAAAAACTTTGCAAACAAAAAAAATGGTGACGCCTAGCGCCCAAAAGTGAGAAAGGTGGCGTCTGGCGGGACTATACTATCGCCTGACGGTTCATGTTGCGCTAAAAGTACGAAAAATAGTGTTTTTTGTGAACAGAACACCACACACCTCTCTGGTATGGCGCCTGGCGGCCAATTTGGTGCCGCTAGGCGGTTCTTGCTGTTCCAGGAACCCAGAAATCCCCATTGCACCTACAAACCTCAACCACTCTCCACTACCCTAATTTCATTCAATTTATGACTTAAAAGGCTGTACTCACATGTTTAGGTTCACTATCCATTTCTAAAACTTCCAATAAGTGAAATTCCATTAACCATTTTCCCTTAATTTAGTGCCACTATAAAAATCGCTAAATCATCAGTCTAAATTATTGTTCATATATTTTTTCACTCAATTGAAGCTTCAACTACATATAATCCGACGAAATCTGATCTCCAACCATTTACCAATCGTTATTACTGTCTTTTATCCCAATCAGAGTTAACTCAGGAACCCCAAAACACCAAAATCGAACCAAAATTAGTTCGAGTCGCCTGGTGGGTGTTCATCACCGCTAGGTAGTTCATCAAAACCTAGAAACTTGGTTGAACAGTACGCGTAGCCTGGCGGCACAAGACTCACCGCCAGGCGATTCCTCGTAGGAACCCAGAAACCAAGCCAAAATACATGTGTTGCCTGGCGGCAGTTCATCGCCCGCCAAGCGGTTTCTGGGAAATTTCTAGAAAGTAACAGCTCCCCTAACCTGGTTTCCTTTGCTTAAAACTTGAGTAGCCCTTGGTTCTCCCTTACTTCCAATAGCTTTCCTTAGTTCTCCTCAATTTAGCTTTAATGCCTCACACAATACACTCACCTTACTCTGATTTTCGTATTCCTCTACCCATCCAACAAAACCAGCCTCAATAAAGTTTAATTTAGGTTCACCAAGGTTTGAACCCCTCACCATGCCAAAGCCAAATCAATTTTCAACCATTTAACCAATTCATGTTTCGTGATGACTAATATAATTTTATGATTATATTATCACTCAACATGCTCTAGCATATTATTAAAAAAATAATAATTAAATAACACACAAACGACATACATAGGACTTGAACCCAAGTACTCTCAACCACTTGATCTAGTACTTTTCCACATCATAGCAATCCACATTAAATGCCTTAAAGGCTCCTACTACCCGCATTTATTAAATAATTATTTAAATTTCTTGGGTCTTACATGTTACACTAGGCATACTTTTCTCTTTTAACATTGATCTTGCCATCTCTATGACTGTGCAATTCTTTTTTTTAACACACTATTTTGTTGTGGAGTATATGCGACTGTGAGTTGTCTCTTTATGCCTTCATCTTCACAGAATTTGTCAAACTCGTGAGATGTATGCTCCTTTCCTTGATTATTTCTAAGTACTTTTATCTATTTTCCACTTTGCTTCTCGACAAGGGCCTTAAATTTCTTGAATATTCCAAAGACTTTTGACTTTGCCTTTAAGAAATAGACACATGTCATTCTAAGAAGTCATCAATGAAGAGGATGAAATACCTATTGTTGTTATGTGAAGGCGTTCTTATTGGTCCACAAACATAAATATGAATCAACTTTAGTAAGTCTTTTGCTCTCAATGCTTTGTCCATCAACAATGGTAATCGATGTTGTTTATCAAGGACACATCCTTCGCATGATTCATTATTCGCCTTCAAGCATGGAAGATCTCTCATCATGTTTTTCTGATATACACTAACACAAAAAAGTCTTTTAACGTCCGATATTTTCGACCTTTGACGTCTGCCCAAACACCGACGTCGTACTGGGTGACGTTAAAATAACGTCGGAAAACAAAACAAACGTCACTTAACGTCGGGGCAATAGGTGTTCGACGTTATCCAACGTCGGGGCCAAAAGCAGCAGACGTCAATTTTCGCGCTAAATGGAACCAAAAAACAAAGCAATTTGACTTCTGTTGGACTCTGACAGACGTTAAATAATGTTGGCCACAATAAGCTCAGACGTTAAATAATGTCTGTCAGAGCACCACCAGACGTCAATCTGCTCTATTTTTTTTTTAATTTGGTTGTTTTTACAACATTCCCACACCTGAAAATCAGCAAATTCCCATAACAGTTTCATAATAATTTCAGTACAATTATGGAGTTACAGTTATATCTAATAACACTTAAGTTTCAACATATATTCTAAACTAATATACACAATTCCCATTAATCTTCTTGCTTGTTACACTAAACATTACAAATAAAATAAACACATA
>Ga0214544_1007543_pt1 | contig 18980 bp, 6 predicted proteins | sample CNSS3metaG_FD_160074 | JGI IMG/M metagenome (GOLD analysis project Ga0214544, IMG submission 160074) | Root nodule microbial communities from cowpea collected in UCLA plant growth center, Los Angeles, California, USA - CNSS3 | ecosystem: Host-associated > Plants > Roots > Nodule | place: USA... | reverse complement strand
TAATAATTTATAATTGAATTTAAAAAATAATAAATTCAAAGGTCAATTTTAGAAAAGATATTAATATAATTTGTATAAAAGATATTAAATTTAGTGTCAATTTGAAAGGGACAAAATTGATTTATTTTAACAAAAATTGGGACTAAATTGAACAAAAATAACGAATATAAGGACTAAATTGAACAAAAAAATAATACTACCACAAACTGACATGTGACACTAGCATTGACACATGGCACAATTGTGACTTGACACATGGACTATTTTTTTAAAATTAAAAAATTAAAAAAAATTAAAAAAACCAGGAGCTGACATGTGGCATGTACTGTTCAAAAACGTTAACTATTTAAACATCGTTAGTGAAAAGGACCAAATTGACCATAATTTGACGAAAATGAGGATCTAATTGAACATAAAACGAAAATATGGACCAAATTGAATAAAATCAAAAAGAATAGGGACCAAATGTACATTTAAGCCATAAATAAATTACTCTCTTAAATTTCCTCATTCAAACACACCATAATAGAGGAGGACAAAGAGAAAAAGGGGAAAATAATGGTGGAGAAGAGAGAAAAAAAGACCAAAAGGTGGTGGATGGTGGAAAAAGGAAGACAAAGGTAAAAGGGTGATGGGAGCTAGAGGATCGTAGAGAAAGGTGGTGGGAGTGAAGGAGAAAAAAACAAGAAATTTTCTTATAGAAAATGATAAAGATTTTGACACCAGAGACCTTTCAAATGATGCTAATCCCAATTTAATAAAAATATCCAAATTAATTTTATTCAACAAATATTAAAACTCAATTAATTAAAAAATAGAAATTAAAGTGAATTATAAACCTAAATATAAAAGTATCAAATCACTAATTAAACATAAATTATATTATCCAAAACATTAATATTTTTATAACTCAAAATATATATAACTTTAAATTCAAATTTATTTTAAAATGAACAATTCGATATTAAAATTTATAATTTAGATTCTATTTTGGATTCTATTTTTTTATTTTTTGAAATACAAAATAAAACATACCTTTAGATGGTATAAAATTGAGAATGCATTTTCAACAAAAATAAGCCTATGAAAACACATTCTATGCATTATCTATATCATGTATTTTTTTTTCCTATGTCGCAAAACATTATTAAATCATAAAATAATTATAAAAATAAATAAGTTGTATAATTTTATTATATATATATATATATATATATATCACAAATAATTTTTTATTAGGAATAATTGTTTGAATTTAAAAAATGTGATTATTAAGGAAAAAATTGAAAAACAATAACCAGAATGATGAATCTCCATGTAATAATATAGATCATTATCATGGTTCTCTAAATCATAATTACATAATTACATTGACGAACATTAATGTAAAATTCAATTACAATTCTTATCATCTAATCTTTCTTTGCCTTTTCTTTCATCAATTAATTGTTTGCTTTTGCTCATAATTATTTTATCTAATACAATCAATTTGGTATTAAATATTGTAGTACTACAATTTTAACTGTGAATGCAATTTTTGGTCATCAATTGAATATATTTTTCCGGTAAGAAAAGCCTATAGCGACAGTATTTAATACAATTGTATACCAAAATTCGAGAACTTAAAACCTAAAATGAATTTAATATATTGCTTTTAGAAAATAAAATAACATTTCATATTAAATAAATTAGTATTATAAGTCATGAAAAAGTATTTTAAAACCATGGTGAAACAATTACACAATCAAAGGTACATCTACAAAGACATCATAAAATTTATCTACTTACATGAAGAATTCTATATTCCAACAACAACAAAATATATTCAAATCTTTATAATAAAAAATATTTATTGAAACTTGTCGATCTGGATGACAAAGTGGAACCCGTCAAAATTAAACTAATTAGGTTGTAGTTTTCAATTTATAAATCCATTTTGGTCTGCTTTATTTGATTCATTAAATTAATGGACTAAAGTTGGATTGAAGTAGACCTAGTAGTAAATCCTTTTATTTCTAAATTAAAAATTATAATGAAAAATAATCTAAAAAAATAATGTTTTATATTATATACTTTAAAAATGAAAATATAAAATAATATTGTAATTTAAATTATAAATATTTACATATTAAGTTCTAACATCTAATTATAATAGAATAAGTTAACATGTAAATGCAATAATTATTTTGATTTATCCAATTAAAGACATTAATTAGTTATGTGTGTGATTTATAAAACAATTTTTTAAAAGAAAAAAAAGTTGGCATACAAACTTATCAATGGATCTTTTCATGTTCATCCATTGATAAGACAAGTTAAGATTTTTGTATCAATTTTAATATTAATGTTTATGACAAATCAGGTCAAATCGAGATGATCTGATATGTTTGTCAATCATATTATTAATTAGTTGATATTGAATAATAATATTTTTTTGATCTAAAATTAATTACATTTAATAATATACTAATTTGTTTCGATATGTTTGTGTTGATTACATTGTCGATCTCAAACATACCCTAAATTTTGTATATATTATAACAAACCGTACTCGGTATCTCTCACTGAGCAAAAAATTAACAAGTAATAGAGAAAAAGAGAGTGAAGTGAGAATGTGTAAACTGGCCACCCTCTTCACTTTGGCTCTTCTATTGAGCTTCAATTTAATCCATGCTTCACGCCCTAATCCTTCCCTTGAGAATGGGGTAAGTTTTCTTCTCAATTTTCACTTACCTCGTTGAATTAACAAATAAAGTATGAAACATTTTTTGTTTGTTTGTTTGTGTGTTTGTATTGTTTATTCTCTAAATTATTTTTGGTTTTGAGATTTGGGATGTTTGAATTGAAGGGTGTTGCAAAGGTTGATATAGAAGATGAGAATTGTGAAGAAGGGGCAGAAGAATGTTTGAGAAAAAGAACACTAATTGCACATATTGATTATATCTACACTCAAGATGGTAAAGAGGGTCACCACAATTAATGGAATCATAATTTGCATAATTTGTGTATGGTTCTTATTCATATATTAATAAACATGTGATTTGATTGAGTCTTGTTTATTTCAATAGGCCTTGGTTGAATTTTATTATGTTATGTATTTTCTCCCTGTTATCATTCAATGCAAGTGTGATCAATATTTTGCATACTAAAAGAACAATTTAATAAAAAAATATATTTTGGATATTTTAGTTCGGGACATAAAATTAAGAGAAAACTATAAAAAAAAAAGTGTGGCACTAGTAAAAACATTAAGCCCGTTGTTCACTTAGGATAGATTTGAGAGTGCATGATAATGAATTTGTGTTGATTTGAGTGGATAATATGCATGTTTTTTGAGTGGACTTAAAGGGTAAGATGAGTGAATTTAAAGATAAATTTTGTGAAAGTTAGTGAGTGATTTGATTAATGTAATAAATTAAATGAATTAAAAATATTAAAATTCAACAATTTATTAATTAACTATAAAATCATTATACATATCATTATATACAAATATATTATTAGTTACTATATATATTTTAAATTTCTGGAGAAAAAATATTTTTTTATTTTCTTATAAATTTGAATTAAAAACAATAATATTTACTTTTGAAATATATAACTAATGTTAAAATAGTTGTCGAATAAAATAATTATTAAAAATAAAATAAGTTTCAAGAATAACGGTTAAAAGGTTAAACTATTTATAAAATAAATAATTTTTAAAATAATAAGTAAATTGAAAAAATAAAATATATACACAAAAGAGATTTTTAAAATAATTGTTATAATTTGAAGACAAATCATATCCACTTAACAAATCACATTCACTTAACATTTAAAAATTAATTATATATTATTCAAAATTAGACAAATAAATATGTATCCAAAATAAGTTTTTAAGATAACTGTTAAAAAAGACAAGAAAAGTTTTTAAAGTTACGGTTAAATGTAAACTATTTATAAAATAACTATTTTTTAAAATAATAATTAAGAATAAAAGTGAAAAAATTAAATGTAAAAAAACGTATTATTTTTATATATTGTTATAAATAGATTATATATATAAATAAATATATTATTAATTATTAATATACATTAATTAATAATTATTATTAGATATGTTAACTATTAATAAATTTATTTATTTATTATATATATATATATAATAAATTAATAATAATAGTATATTATGATTAATAATTATCTATAATATAAAGAGGTTATAAAAGTAAAATGTGTATAAATTTGTTCAAATCTTCGCAAAGATGAGTGGATGAGTTTTAGTAGAGAATATGCAAATCCCTCTTTGCTTTTCCACTTAAATCATTTAATGAGAACATGTACAATTTTCTATATCCATCTTCATAAATTTGTGCATTGTTATTATTTATTCAAGCAAATGACACAGGGATTTACATCATAGAAATTTGTGAGCAAATACCAATAAGTCAATTAGAAATGAATTTGTTATTTGTGGAGACCAAATAGATGACATATACTTATATTTTATTTGTTATACTCTCTATCTCTTACATGTGTATTTACATTTTTTTTTAAATATTTGTTCACATATATTTACAAATAAAATTTAAAAATATTTAACAAAATATTTTAATTATAAAAATTTATAAAAAAATGTGTATAAAAATATATAAAAATTGTAAAGAGGTATAAAAAGTTGTATAGTTAGAAAATTTCGTCAATTTGTAATAACTTCAATAACAAAGTGATTAACATTAGTCTGTTCTCATGTTAAAATGCATCATATAACATTTATGAAACAAAATTCATCCAAAAAATTAAATTTTAGTCAAAGAATTTGTCACTTTTTGTCATTACCTTTTTATAAAAATGTCATGACATATAATCAAACTAATCAATCAATCAAAGTATTCTTACCAAAATTTGAAATGTGAACCTTTGTACAAATAATAAAATATGAGCTGATCTTACAAAAAACGTTCAAATCACTCAAATCAGTAAGAGAATTAGGATTTTTGATAAGAGTGAGTATTAGTATATGAGAGTGTGTATTCTTTAGGAATACTAGATGTATTTTGGATCTTGAATCCATGTGATAAAACAATAAAACATGTAATGTGATATTAACCAATATCAATAAAATAACAACATACATTGAATAAATAATAATAATAATAATAATAATAATAATAATAATAATAATAATAATAATAATAATAATAATATGACACCTTATCTTATATACCAAATAATATGTTATTATTATTAATATATAATAATAATAATAATAATAATAATTATAATAATTATAATAATTATAATAATAATAATAATAATAATAATAGTAGTAGTAGTAGGAAGGTTGTGTTTGGGGTGAGCCCGTTACTTTTCCTTTTCCTTTTCCTGGACCTCCATATTCGCTATTTACACCTCTATATGTTGGGTATTTATTTTTTAATTAATCAAGAAAAGCTAGGGTTAGACCTACATAAATATTTTATTTTATAAAAAGGATTAAATAACATCTGACATACTGTTTGTCATAAGATAATAAGATAAACTTTGATGCCTTTTGAAAAAATAAATACCAAAACAGATATTTTTAAAAATACAAAACCAAACAATATACAAATTTTGACCCAAGACTATTTTCAAATTTATGTAATCCCTTAGAAATAAAAAACATATTTTCTTCCCTAAAATTTTATGATTTGTGCATAGGCATATTATATTATATTATATGTCGACGTTTAAAGAAAAAAAGCTAAATGACTTAGCTAATTTTAGGGGCCATATATGTCATAAGTCTATGTAATTGTTTATTATGCTTTTCTCTAAATAGGTTATTCTAAAAGTTAGATTGGTGTATTTGCAGTAAAAAAAAGGGATATTCAAATTATCAATTCAAAGTTCTAACTATTATTGTGTTTATTAAAACTAAGATTACAATATAAAAAAAGTTATTTACAAGTAAAATGACTACCAAAGCATGGTTGAAGAATTTGTAGAGGATCTGATAAAAGTTTAATCGTGTCAAGTGCAATGACAATGAAAGATGAAGAAAGTTCATGTGAATATATAGAGATTGAAAAATAATAATGTGAAAATAGAGAAAAAAAGTGAAAAGTTGTATTTTTTTTTCCTAAAATTAAAATATACAATATTAATCCTTGTAAAACACTAACATCATATGTGGAAAAATCCCATTAATTTTTCTAACAGTGGATTTGGTCTCCACATTATAGTAGGTTACACTAATTCTCATAATTGTGACACACTACATGATTTTTTTTTCTTTTTTTCTAATAGAGATTAATGTAAGATGTTAACATCGTTATATCAAAGTTCATTATAAAAATGGTGAGACGGCGGAGAAGCCGTAAAGGGAGGGGTCCTCCTGGTCACAAAATAGCTTCTTGGCGGAGGGCTCCCCGTAGAAAGAACACGAGGGCGGCGATCGGCGTTTCATGGGGTTGTTGACGGCGGAGACATGAGGTGTTTGTGCTGGCGTTGGTTGTGGAGAAATTGCGGTGACGGGTTCGTTCTGAGCATGAACGTTTATCTCACCCATTTTCTTGAACTCTTTCTTTCTGATTTCGCCAAATGGGAATCGTCACAACGAAGAAGAGAAGGGCTTTGAATTGTATATATGTGGGAAGAGTATTTTGAATTTTTGGCGGCTTCTGTTTAACCGTTAATTTTATTAAATAAGAATACTTTTAAATTAATATTTACTTTTATTTCAAATTGAATTTTAATAATTTCAAATTAATGAACATGTACACTGAAAATTTTTTATCTAATACCATAAAACACTTTCAATATAATATTCTTTTCAAAGTTATCAAATTCTATTGAAAGCATTGACAATATATTTAAAAAAAAAATTGAAATCATAAAATATTGAAAGTCTTCTAAAATATCAATATTATTTTTTCATAAGAGTCTTCGGGGTTTTTATGTTTGAAATCAAAACATAAGATGGATTATCAGGTAACTGTGACGTTTGTTTGGATTGAATAAGAGTGAATTATTTGAGCAATTTGCGAGATGCATCCATTTTGTAATCTCGCATGTGTAGAACATATTTGAGGGAATTACTACAACAAAGACCGTTTTACCTTGGGTCATGATTTACTCACATGCTGCATTTGAGGTGGGTTATTTTCGTTGCTTTCTCCTTAGTCTATATTTGCATGTGTGCATGGTTCATATGAAGAGATGTGATTGTGCATGGTAATGGAGAAGAACGTGGTGGTCAATAATGGAGTGTGAATCATGCATGAAGTTGTGTTGTTCATGACTTCATGATGCAAGTTAGGGCAATCCACTTAAGGATCGATCCATGGGTCTTTGGATCTAATCTCCTGATTGTTTGGAACAAATCTGGAAAGTTTGAGAATAGAGTGGATCAATCTTTGGAGGGTTGGAACCGATCCCAACATGGTAGATCCGGATCTAGTGAACTTGAAGAATGGATTCTAGAATAGTCTTCCATATTATTGTTATTATTTAAAATAAAATGAATTTCACAATTGCTTCGTAACATTTTTTTTACAATATACTATGAAAAATTAAATTATTTAATTAATTTTTATAATTTATTTCTTTCGATGGTAGTAGTAAAAAAATTAAAAAATAATGATAACTCATACAAATACTAATTTATACTATTTATTACATAAAGGGCAATATGGTAATTTAATTTTTACCTTTATTAAAACATTTTTTTTAATCTATCACATCAATTAAACCATCCACAAAGTCTCACAAACTTTACTTCCACATACTATCACAATCACCTCTAAATATCTTAAAAAAACATAAATTTCACTCTCAAATCCACTCAAACTCATTCACTCCCTCTTCCTCAGACCCACCATCCATTCAAGTGAACATGCCCTAACGGTTGGTGAGAATGGATTAAGTTATTTGAAAGCGAGGATATAAAAGCGAAGAAAGACAATTATTTGTGGGATGAAGTGATTTTTCAATCTCATTGTTAGAGTTGATTTGAAAGGATATTTTATAAATACCCTTTTATCCTCAAATAAAAAAGTCAATTTGGAACCAATTCACAGAAAACTCAAGGGAAGAGGGATCCAATCCCTTCACTTGGAACCAATCCACGAGATCTTGGAATCAATCCAATGATGGAGGACCCGCTTCCCACCTTTGAAGAACCGGAGAACTAATCCATTTGCACCGTGTGAGAGAGTGGATCCAATCCTCCCTGCTTCAATCCACATATGGATTACCAAAAAATAAAAAATTGTATACATATCATTTTTATATCTATTAAAATACTTTTTTAATCTTAATTTTATTAAGGGTATTTTGATAATTTTAATTTTATATCCATTAATTTTTTTTTAATTTATTACATCAATCAAATCACTCACAAACTTTACTTCCAAGTCCACTTACTATCACCCCTAAATTCTTTAAAAAAGTAACACAAAATTCATTCTCAAATCCACTTAAACCCATCCATTTTCTCTCTCTCAAACTCATCAACTCAAGTGAACGTACCCTTAATCTCATGAAACCAACAAAACATGAATAGTAATATGATGTTTCAGCTATAAAAAAAATGGTCGTATTCAAGCAAGAGAGATGTAATAAATTTAATTTTCAATTTTTGTCATCATGATGTTTTTATCTTATGGACTCTTCAAAATTTCCGATATTTATCTGTCTCCTATAAAAAAAACATATTTTAATAAGTAAAAAATAATGTGAGAATTAACGTCTTAGGAAAAGCTAATTCATAATTAACTTAAAATTTGTAAACTGACAAAAATTTATAAACTAAAAAAAATGAGAATCAGATCAATTAGTTATTAAGCAAGTAAAATAATATGAAATAATACGAAATTAATTATTTGATTATATTATACAATCTTAAATATTAGAATGTTTATTAATTATAATAAATCATCATCTTAATACAATAATATTTTAACTTTTTATTATAAAAATATGCAAAGATTGGGGCAGGAATTGTTGTAGTGCGAGTTAAGAAAAAGAAACGGGAAAACAGAACATAACATTACTAAAATCGATAATTGTAAAAAAAGAGTAAAAGAAAATATTTCAAGTAAATTATTGAAATTAAAACAAAAGGAAGAAAAAAAAAGGTAGTATCCAATATTAATTCTTTTAACCTACATGAATTCATTTATAGAAATACAATAGAAACTGGTAAAATTTAATAATCTTGGGAACCAAATACATTTATTCTACAATTTTGTTATGTTTTACTTAATTTAAGTCTAACCTATGTAAAAGAATCTGTAGAGGGACAAACATCCAATTTCCTTCTTGGAAACGGAAAATAGAAACTACGTTCCAAATAGAAGCAGTTAAAAAGTCAACAAAGTTTCAGACACGAGAATTTTATGTTTGAAGTTTTGGTAGGGTTCTTTGTGGTTGTGTTTACACTCTGAATCCCAAACAACCTCTATTATTTGTCTATATATATATACACTCTCTTCCCACTCACCACAGAATCTGAGTGATCAAAAAATAAGATTAGAAAATTGAGCATGTCTAAACAAGCCATTTTCTTCACTTTGCTTCTTCTCCTAAGCTTCAATCTCATCATGATCCATTCCTCACGTCCAAACCCTTCACTCAACACTCTCTCTTCTTTGCATGTGGTACGTGTAATTTCTTCTCACTTTCATCTCATCCATCTAGTTACAGTTAAATGAATCAATCCTTCTAAAACTTTCTTCTGTAATCTTTTCTGGGTATGAGTGGTTTTACAAAATTAGCTGTTATGTAAGTCAAAGTGTTTTCCTTTAATTCGCATCATGATGAATTGCTGTGTCTGATAAATAGTATTGTTTGTTCTTCGTTCATGTTTTCTGGTTTTGAGAATTGGCATGTTTGAATATTGAAGGCAGAGGTAGATGGAGAGTTTTGTGAAGAAGAAACTGAGGAATGTTTGATGAGAAGAACACTAGCTGCGCATGTCGATTATATCTACACTCAGAAGAATAAACCCAAACCTTGATGCCATCACACACTTTCAAGACCAAATACCAATACAAAAAAAATAATATACAATTAATACTTATACATATATGTGTGTACCTATTTCATAAATAAACATGTGTTGAATTTGAGTTTGTTCTTTTGGCCTTGTTGTTGCTTGATTCTTGTGTTATCTTGTATATGTATCAAAAGTATTTATATACTTGGCTATGGTAATTTCTCAAGTTCTTATGTTCTTTGTATGTAAGATATGAATACAAGCATCCATCACTAGATTTTTTAACCTGGATTTGTACTTATAAATTATAAATTATAATGAAATAAACCATTTTTTGTTAGCGTTATTGCATGAACTGCATAAAAACTCAGAAACCTCTTTCTGCATAAACTGGTGCCTTGTTCTGATGTCTGCTATGAAACTAAACTTTGCTTTAATCAATTTGAACACAGTTTCCTTAACTGTAACTGTGATGAGCTCTCAATGATTGATATGTACTATATATGATAGTAAAACCCATCACCTTAATTACATTTAAATAATTAAACATGGCTAAATGATAACAGTTTGATTGTTTTGGAAAATATAAATAAAACTAAGACTAAAGCTTAAAATATGAGTGAATTATGTGCACAGAAGAAGAAATGTGAGAACACAGAAAGTCTTGGTTCAACAGGTGTAGTGTCCTTCTCGAGACTCAGAATGATAGATACTCGTCAGTTTTACATGACATAAAGAAGACCACATTTTAAATGAAAAAGAAAAAAGAGAGAAGAAAATGCCAACAATGTACAGAAGTTACGTGACTAAAATGTCTACATATATAATCTAGTGATAAGACCCATCTTGGTGACTGGGGGAGAGAGAAATGCACTAAAAACCATGCTTTTGAGTCAAACCAAGTCACATAATAAGATTAAAAATATAATGCCACTTTAATTACGATTATGGATAGAATACAATGAATAATGTATGAATTAAAATAACAAAAATCGGCGATTGAAGAGACTCAATACGAGAGTTTAAACCCACCTAATTAATTAGTCGTTAGATAAAACGTTTACCATTTAATCAAAAGCTATCTAACTCGTGATTTTGACTCTAATATCAAATATTAGGATCGAACACTTATTATTTAGTTAAAAATTATAGTTATTAGTCAAGACGCAACTTTTTTATTTAAGATTCGATTGTGAATAACGATCTTTCTCCAACAATTATTCTATTATAAATCTTACTTAGATTGTAATATCTGAATACTGCCCACGAAACAATTGTGTAACCCTCTGGTATTGTTTTTATTGATAGAAAAGAATTAGAGGGTTATAAAGATAGAAAATTGGAAAGTGTAACATCGTTCACGTTTTCCGACCAAAATTCAACCTCTGATGTAACTATCAATCTCATGGTCCTCCACTGTGGTGTGAATTGGTCCCAACACCTAACTCTGTTGGTGGCACAAAAGTAAAAGCAGTGTCAAACAAGGCTGTGTTTGTTTGTCATCACGCGTCAATGTTGTGTCCCATACACAGCTTAATGACATCCATGGATTAGTGTTTCTGAAATTGGATAACCATGTTTTAGGAGAGGATTATTGTATGAATTCCCTCAAGTAGTTGCTTCCAAAACGTGCAAGTAAATCAAACTAGTGTCATCTCATGTGCCATAATAATCGCTTTCCAAAAGTGATTCTTGTAGACTCATGCTTCCTGTTCATTTGATCAGCACGAAGGAGCAAAGGAAAATAGAGTATTGAAATGAAGAACGGATTTTCTCAGACAAAAATCGATTCTAATGTTCCATAATTGTAAATTAATAATATGAAATTTCATGTTTCCATATTATCATATTATATTGTTTGTATGGTTGATGGGTTGCAATGAATTTTTACAAATAAATTATGTAACTTAAACATAAGCTGATAAATTTTGTTTAAATTTTTTCATCAAACTCAATGCAAATGCAGGTTGGTCCCATTTCCATCCCTAATGAAGAAAGGTTGATGTCAATGAAATGAAATTCAGAGTAGGTCGGCAAGTAGAGGTCCCAGGACGAAGCAACACATATTTCAAGATTAAATGACCCATGCTAAGTATCAATTTCTACACAACTTCTCACTATTATCCATTTTTTCTGTCTGATAGACTAACTTGTCTATCAAGTATGGGTTCAAAAATGACACCATAAGAATGCAAAAGATAGTGAGTGGACAAGAATTTACCATGGACAAAATATCAACAAAAACTATGCAAAACAAATAGAAAAATATTACATTCTAAAATAATTGTCAAAACTTATAAATAAATAAAGATCAATTTTTCTAAAGGATCCAAATATTACAACTCAATCATTGCTCCTAAACAATAATGTATCACAAATAATTCAAATAAACAAACGGTAATCATACAAACGGTAATCATACTGTAGCAAAAACAAAATTCAGACGCTATTTTCTCTATAAATTTTAATTAATAAGTAATTTCTTCACGAATAATTATTTTCTATAAAATTTATTATGAAAAGTGTTTTTCACAAAATATTTTTAAAAAAAATTAGCTACAATTTTCCACAAATTTTTTTAATCACAATAAAATTTATAAGTATTTTTTATAAAAAACAAATTAAAACAAAATTGTCAGAAAATAGAAATTTTTCAGTAATGTGATAAAACGATTCTCTTTCGAGAAAAGTTGCATGTGTGAATCAATTTTACATTTAGAATAGAAATGTTATTAACAAAATATGGCATTGGTATGTAGAATAACAGGTTAGAATAACGGGTTAGACTTTGAAGAAGGTGATTAGTTAGGTTTATTAAACTATTATGAGTCAGAGGCAGAGGCAGTGAGTAAATGGGAAAATTCTAAACAGCAGGGTCAACAGTCAATGAGGAGATAAATGGAGCTACACTCACCACACTACATTAACACTATATATATACATATATAATATACCAGCATCCGCAATGAAGTGGGTAGTTACAATATGTGCAATTTTACTTACTTTGGAAAAAGTTGCACTATAGTCAATCAATTTCATCACAGCATAAAAATATTATGAAAAGTTAAGAAAAATAAATTAGGAGTGATTTATGTAACGTCCCATTTAATTATTAAGCGAAATTAAAGAAAACGTCACACAATATTAGTACAGTAGCGTAGTCCTGGGATCCTTAACACAACCCCTACAAAATCCGGGCACACCACGATGCCAAAGGAAACCTGAATACAAACCTAACAGAGAGTATAGACTAGAAATGCATAAAGAGATACATGGGCCATAACCCTAAAGAAAGCATGAAAAAAACTCCAGCCCAGATGGCTAAGCAGCGGAATCATCATTCCCTTGTTGACCACGAGAATTTCGCCCATCTGCTCCCATCAATCAAATTGATGATCATCGCAAGAAAGAACAGCCACATACAATGCAATCATACAACAAAACGGGTAAGCTAGAGCCAACAACTTATTCATCATACAGTCAAATATATTTTCATCATCCCATATCCATATAACAACCAAGCATATTATGACTCTTCATTCAATACACTACGACTCGACTCGACTCATCCGGATACATATAACTTGGTCGGATTCAGCGGATGCTTGCACTTGTGGTGGATACCTCTGCTCAACCCCGAGCTGCTCGATCTTGAGCTATGTAATACAAGTGTTACGATGAATCAAATTCCCCTCACCACAAGGTTAGCCCCTAGTGAATTTCAAGCCTCCTGCTACTCAGACCGTCGCTCAAGCTGAGGAGTCTCGCCCAGGCGAGAGTCTCTCGCTCAGGCGAGTCCTCTGCGCCTAGGCGAGAGTTCGCAAATCTGGAACAGAGGCCTCCGCACGTTCTCGCTTAGGCGAGACTTGCCTCGCCTGGGCGAGACGCTCGCTCGAAATTGAGTGAGTCGCCTAGGCGACCATCTGCGCGAGAAGACCTGGGCGAACCTCTGCTCGCCTCGCCTGGGCGAGACGTGCTCGCCTGGGCGAGTTTAACAGTCCCTGCCACTGCCATGCCTGTAACAGACGTATTTTGCACAAACCAACAACACACCAACCATTTCAAGCGATCTCCACAACATACAAGTTCAAGAATCATAAAGTGTACCGTAAAATAGTTTACAAACACAACAACAGTGTGGTTCTAGGTTCCCGTACCTGGACAAGCTAGCTGAAAACCTCGACACCCCAAACTGTGGAGGACGAACAACTTCTAGGAATGGACTCGAAGCTGGAAAACAGCGTGAGAATGGGTCAGTTCGGAACCCTAACAACAACTTACGAAAAAAACAGACCAAGGAAAGGAAACTACGAGTCCGAGAGCACTTACGTGAGCTAAGAACGGCCAAACGGAAGGTGAACTGTCAACACGGTGGAACCCTAACGGAGAGAGTGCGGCTGCGGCTCTAAGCACCAAGGTAGGAGAAATCTGAAAAGTGAGGAACTAGGTCAGACTCGGGTGGCTTTATCTTTTGCGCTAGCCCTAAGGCCCAATAGCTCAAGGGCAGCCCTTAAAGCTTTAGGGCAGAAAAAGTAAGGTGGATTTTCATGGGCCTTACAATTTAAATAGTATGTTAGAATAATTTTTTCTTAAACTGATATATTTAAAAAATAAAATTAATTGTCTTTATGAAAAATTAATAAATAATTAAATGATAATATTTTTAAATATATATTTTTCCTACTGGATCGAATATGTCCAATAAAAATCATTCTTGTTATTCTTTTTTGTCTTCTTAATATGAAGTTTTTGTAGGGTTTCACTCTCGATTGTTGATTTTGAAAGGGTATCTCCAAACACAACAAGAAATTTTGTAATTATTGGTAAAAATTTACTAACAAATCGGTAAAATCAAATTTATTGATGGATTTTAAAATTTTAGTCAACAACGAAAATTTCTATCGATAATGAATTTGTTGACAAAATCTGTCAGTAAATTAAAATTTATATTATTAATGAATAGTTATGTTGGCAATGTCTTCGAAAGTTAATTTCATTAGAAAATTTCATGGGTAATTTATATATCATATTATTGATAGTTTTTTTTTTTTGGTTTTTAAATCTATTAGAAAAATAAATAACAAGTTTATCACCAAGTTTAATGATTTCTTTTTTTATAAAAGAGAAGGGTGGAAGAAGAAAAGGAGAAGGAGGAAGAGAATGAGAAGTCGGAGTCAGTGGTGGAGGCAGAGGCACGACGATAGCAATAGTGGCAACCAAAGTTGTAGGAGGAGGAGGTGGAGGGAGAGGAAAAGAAAAACGAGATGAATGGAGAGGAAGAAGAAGAGTTGGGGGGAAGCTGACAACAATATAGTGCAGACATGAAGGCGATCGAGGTGGAAAGGTGAAAGAGGAGGAGAGGAGGAACAAGAAGAAGAAGACATTAACACAAAGAACATTTTATGTGTGTTATTTTAGTTTTTTTTTTTTTTTGCATTTGTTGTAAGTTAAACATAATTATGGGAGACATAAATTTACATCTGTTGCATTTATAACATACATAAATTTATGTATGTTACAAAAACAACATACATAAATTCTTTTTATTTATTTTTTCAGATCTGCACCAAATTCTTCTTCTTATCCTTCTTCGTCTTCATCTTCTCTTTCTTTGCATTTTTTCTTCTTCTTCTCCTTCTCGTTCTCCTTTTTCTTTTTCTTCCTTTTCTTCTTTTTCTCTTTCTCGTTCTTTTTCACAAATAAAAAATATTTAATATCTGAAACTCATAACAAAAATCAACCTTTATATACATGCTTCATTGTCACGCACTGACCAAAGGTTATTCTTCACAGAAAGACCAAAATCCAAAGGGAACAAAGCATAAAGTTTATCATGTTTATACATCATCACGCAAAGACAAAGTTCAAGAGAAAAGTCAAAGTATACCAACCTCAGTGTCGAAAATAATCAATGGGAATGATGCTTTCCAATGTAGCAAACACCACAGAGGAACTAAACAGAAACTCTGAGCAACAATGGAAGCCCTACGAAAGTCGTAACTCTCGTTGTCATTGTTCTCATGGGCTTCTATACGCTCTATGTGAAGGAGAAAGTGGAAAAAATTGCCTCTAAGATTTCTTTTAATGAGTTTTTACGTCTGACTCCTTCTCTTCGAACGCAAATTTTTGTTTGTATGTCTTATCCATTGAGAACAAGCATAAATTTACGTTTGACCTCAGAGGGTCAAACTTAAATTTATTGTAAGAACATTATGTTTGTCAATCATTTTTGACAAATCTTATATCAATGATTTATCCAATATGAATTATTCGTAGAACCGAAACCTATAATTATACAAATAATTTCAAAAATGTCATCAATATCAGTTTTGTAAATACTTGCACAATTATAAGTTTTGCTTATTTAAGGAACCAAAGCCGACTTTTTTGTATTTCGGGATCCATTTAAAATCAAATTTGTAAAAATGGGTCCGTTAAATTTGTTTTTGTAAAATAGAGTCAAGTCGTCATGGTGGAAGACAACATTAAAGGTGAAGTCGTCCTCCATCATGCCGGTTTTTTTTTTCTTTCAAAAAGTGAAATCGTACTGTGACAGACCGGTTTCTTTTCACTTCAAAAGTGAAGTCATCCTTATGCATGACGACTTCACCTTTCAATTCTTTTTTTAACGTTAAACTTTATATTTATTTGATTTTACAAGTTTAGTATTTTATTAAATGATACTTTTTATTTGATAGTTAGTAGACTAACTAAAATTCAAATAAAATAAAATAAACCTGAACATATTAAATTTTCAAATATAATTATTGAAGAATTTTTTAATATTTTTTAATTTGTATCATTTTATCTTTTTAGATTTGTATTAAGGTTTAAAGATTAAGTATTTTAGAATTTCTTAAAATTATATTATATTTTTACTATAGACAAATATTTTAGAAAAAACTAAATAATATATTTTAAAAAACCAAATATAAAACTGAACTAAAAAAAATTAAAAAGTAAAGTCATCATGCACAAGAATAGAAATCGGTTTCCCACAGCACGGTTTTGCTTTTTGGAAAAAAGAAAAAGGAACCAGTATAGTGGAGGACGACTTCACCTTTAATGTCATCATCCACCATGACGAATCAACCCTATTTTGAAAAAAAAAATCAACAGACCTATTTTTATAAATTTAAATTCAAATGAACCCTGAAATAAAAAAAAAAAAAAAAGGCCAACCGAATGCTTCAATTATTTGATAATAATTGAAGACTATAATTGTGCATATAAATATTTAAATTGTCAATATTTTTTTAAAGGCTTCGTTTCTTTTTTCTTCTGAAATTAAAACCGCGAAGTTAAATCATCCTCTTACACTAGTGTCGCAAACATGCACCCAGGCCAAGATAAAAGGGCCATAATAATAACAATCAAACCCCCCCTCTTCCTTCCCACACTCCACTTTCAAGCTTCAACAATTCCTCTTCTCCATCGTTCAGATCACACATCACAAGGTCACACCACCACTTTTCCATGCCCGTGCTTTCCATATGCAACAATTATTGCACTCCAAACCATTTTTCCGGAAATATATTATGGATTATCGACCTCGAAATTACACAAATCCTAAATTAACATGCACCCAACCTAACAGCTATGACACAGTAAAACAAAAACAAAACTCATACTTTTGTTTAGTTAGTGAAGATCCTTGTTTGTCTGTTACAAAGCTTAACAAAGACTCGACAAGAGCCTGATAACAAAGGAGAACAAAAAGATGAAGAAAAGTATAGGGGTTGAGGCGTATAAGGAAGAAGGCGAAGTGAAGAAAGTGATATTATCTTATAAACTCATATGAGTAAAATGGGATTTTAATAAATCTGGGGGTGCAGAAAGTAAAAATGAGTGCAGGAAATAGCGGCCGGAGAGAAAATGTACAACATCTGTAACATATCATCGGGCCTATCTCTTAATTGGGCTGACTTTTATCCAACTATGGCCAGTTTTAGTCCATTGTTCGCCCCAGAACATATATAAACAGATCTTTATAATTCTGTTCTTTTAGGTTTTGATCTTTATAAAAAATATTAGATAGTTTTATAATGATATTAATCACTGGAAAATAATTTTAAAACACTATATCTGATGTTGAGTATAAAACATCAATTGAAAAATAAATCATTTTAAGAATAATATCACTAAATACGACAAAATTAGTTTAAATTTTCCTATATTTAAACTAAAATTTCCTAGATTATTATTTTCTTCTTAAACATGATTAACCTGGCTCACACTTGAAAAAAAAAATCTATATTCTAAAAAATAATAATAAGCAAAAGATACGTTGATCCTCTAAAATATTATATTATTCTTTGCGACTTTGTAATATTGCTTATGAAATGACTTTTAACTATTTTCTTAGCTTGAGTGATGTTTAATATTTATTTAACCAAAGGATATACCAATAATTCAAAGTTGAAACGCAACAACACTGGACACATTCTCGTCACAGTTCCTTATACTCAGGACTTGACAATTCTCAATTTAACGGTTTGAAAATTGAAGCAAAATCTATGCTTTGAATTCCAATACCCATTTTTTTTTATTAAACATTACTTACTAATATAGTTACTTGGACTCAATCTAATTTTGAACCGATGTTAATCATGTTTATTTTAATTGAGCATCTTTAAAGTGAGGAAATTGTTAAAAAAAAAAATATATTTGCTCTTACGATGTGTGTTTGATACGTGGAGAGAAGGTTTTGAAAATTTAATTGAAAGCGTTGAACACCTTTTCTTAACGGTATGAAATATTCAAATAAGAACTTTTCTTGACCAAAATACCAATTAAGTTTCCTCTTGAAAAATATTAGCATGTAACATCATATGCAAGTAAACTTTATTCAATGTTATGCTTAATCTTCATTAGGGTGTTAACTAAAACCCAAATAAATTTATATATATATATATATATATATATATATATATATATATATATATATATATATATATATATATATATATATATATATATATTTTATATAAAATAAAAAAAAAATAAATATTATATA
>Ga0214544_1007542_pt1 | contig 18981 bp, 30 predicted proteins | sample CNSS3metaG_FD_160074 | JGI IMG/M metagenome (GOLD analysis project Ga0214544, IMG submission 160074) | Root nodule microbial communities from cowpea collected in UCLA plant growth center, Los Angeles, California, USA - CNSS3 | ecosystem: Host-associated > Plants > Roots > Nodule | place: USA... | reverse complement strand
GATCCGTCGCGCACCAGGATGGACAGGGAGCCTTGTCTGCCGGCGAGCGCCATGTCGCGCGCCGCGTCCGCGAGCCCAACCAACGCAGCTTTTTCGGCCGCTTCGAGGTTTGGAAGTTCCTCGCCGGATTCATCAGTCCACAGGCCGGCGTCGTCGCGATAGTCAAAATAATAACGCGGCATACGGTTGTGAATCCGGAGGCGCCGCCAACGTTCCTACATCGACAGCGATCTCTTAATCCAGGTTCAACAGAGTTCCGCCATCCACTCCCTCAGGGTGGGTGAAGGCCTGTTTTGGCCTCGCAAATACCAAAATTCCGAAAAGGTCCTGCAATGAGCTCGCTTGTCGTCGTGACGCCGCCTGTCGATCCCGTACCGTCGCTCGAGGAAGTCAAGGCGCATCTGCGCCAGGATTTCGACGAGGATGATGCGGATCTCACGTCCAGGATCTGGGGTGCGATCACGGAGTTTGAGGATCCGAACCTCGGTTGGCTCGGCCGCTCGATCCTCGAGCGTGAGCTCGAGCTGCGGCTTGACGGCTTCTGTGACGTCATCGATCTGCCGAACGGTCCGATCTTGCAGGACGGCGATTATCCGTTCTCGATCAAGTATGACGACAAGGATGGCGTCGAGCAGACCTTGAGCTCGGCCGTGTACTATTTGGCGGATCCGGAAACGCGCGCCTGCCGGATCCTGCGCAAGCCGCGGCAGTCCTGGCCGACCGTTTCGGGTGAGGCGAATTGCGTCCGGATCCGCTATTGGGCCGGATACCCCGCCGACGACGTGCGGATCAACAATTTCAAGTCGGCGGTCAAGCTGCACGTCGAAATGACCTATGACGGCACGACCGAGGCGCGCGAGCGCCTGTCGGAAACGATCGACCGGCTGCTGCAGCCGTATCGGGTCTATCGGTAAGGGCGTTTCCTCTCAATCCAAACATCATAGGAGCTTTGCAAATGGCTGACCTAGCAATTACGGCTGCCAACGTTCTCGCCGGCGCCGACGCGTCGATCCTTCACGGCCGCGCCGGCGAGGCGCTGGCGCAGGGTAAGCAGGTCTATCTCGACTCCACGAGCAAAAAATGGATGCTTGCGGATTCAAATTCGGCGGCGGCCGAGGCACGCGTGGCAAGCGGGACCGTCTTGAATGCGGCCGCGCTCAACCAGCCGGTTACGGTCGCGAAGTCTGGCAGCAAGGTCACGATCGGCGCGACGCTGACGCCGGGCACTGACTACTATCTCTCGGACACGCCGGGCGGCATCTGCCCGATCGCGGACGTCGGGACCGGCGAATATGTTTGCCGCGTCGGCATGGCCGTCTCTGCGACCGAGCTGCAGCTCGACTATTTCTATAGCGGCGTCGTCAAGTAGCAGCATGACGAGGGCGCGGCAGCTGCGGCATCGGCTCGGCTTCTTTCGTCGGGCTGTCGTTAGCGACGGTTACGGCAACGAAGAGGGCGAGTTTCCGGTCGATCCGGAATTCGAGTGCAGCGCGCGCGTCCAGGTCAAATTCGGCGGCGAGACCGTACTTGCGGCGCGGCTGCAGGGGCAGCAGGTTGCGACGATTACGGTCCGCCGCAGCGAGGTCTCGCGCGCCGTGACGACCGACTGGCGGATCAAGGACATGCACGAGGGCACGATCTGGAACATCCGATCGGGTCCGGTCGATCCGGAAGACGGTCGGCAGTGGCTCGAGTTTCTTTGCGAGTCGCAGGTGGCAACGTGAAGACAATCCTGATGCGGCGGGATTTCGACTATCGGCCGCGCCGCGGCGTCATCATCGCCTATCGCAGCGGTCAGCTTTATCGGCGCGTGCCGGAGGCGGCGGTCCGCGCGATCGTTTCAGCGCAAGCGGGTGACATTCATGACGGCGAAGGTCGAGGGCCGGGCGCGGCTGCTGGCGAAGATGCGGGCGCTGCCGGTCGAAGTGCGGTCCGCGATTAAGCAGGCGCTCGCGCAGGGCGCCGACGAGATCACGGACATGCAGAAGCGCCTGGCGCCGGTCAGCGCGAGGGGATCGCATGGCAACCCGCCGGGCGCGTTGCGCGATAGCATCGTGCAGACCTGGGGCGGCGAAAAGGCGCGCTATTCCTCGCTCGCTGGCACCGCCGGCGCCGCCGATCCGGATCTGACGGTCAGGATCTCGGCCGGCAACAGCAAGGTGCGTTATGCGCACCTGGTCGAATTCGGGACGTCGCCGCGTCCGAACGGCGGCAAGTTCAAGGGCACGGAACATCCGGGTACGGCGGCGCAGCCGTTCTTTTATCCGGCCTATCGCGCGCTGCGAAAGCGCGTCAAATCGCGGATCTCGCGGGCGACGACCAAGGCCGCGAAAAAGGTTGCGGGAAAATGACCAGCGTATCGCTCGAGCTGCAGAAATCCATCGTCGACCGGCTCAGGGCGTTCGCGCCGCTGTCGGAGTTCGTGGCCGGGCGCGTATATGACGAGCCGCCGAGCCAGGTGACGTTTCCCTATGTGTCGCTCGGTCCTGACCAGGTCGTCTCGGATGACGCCGAGTGTCTGACATCGTTTGAGGTCACGATCCAGCTCGACGCCTGGTCGCGCAAGAATGGCCGCGTCGAGCTCAAGAGGGTCGCCGAGGCGGTGCGTGCGGCGCTGCATGATTACGATCTGGCGCTCGAGACAAACGCGCTTCTCTCAATCCGCCATCGGCAGACGCGGCATCTGCCGGATCCTGATGACGAAACCAGTCATGCAGCGATCGAATTCGTCGCGATCGTAGAGCAACCCTGAAACCGTCCAAACCAGGAGACCTAGAAAATGGCTGAGCCGACAACTGTTAAGTTCGGAAAGTTTCGCGTGCTGCTCGGCGCCGGCGACTCGCCGATCGTCTACACGGCGCCGTGCGGCTTCACGTCGAAATCGCTGACGCTGACCAAGGAATTGACCGACGTCAACCTGCCCGATTGCGACGATCCCGATGCGGTCGCCTGGGTCGGCCGCGATGCCTCGAGCCTGTCGGCCTCGATCTCCGGCGAGGGCGTGCTCGCTGCGGAATCGGTCGAGGCCTGGCTCGACGCCTGGGAAGACGTCGACAGCGTGCCGGTCAAGATCGAGGTCGAGTTTCCGGCAAAGACGATCACGTGGACCGGATTCATGCATATCGCGACCTTCACTGCGGGCGCCGAGCAGGGCGGCCGCGCCACGGCGACCGTCGAGATGCAGAGCGACGGCGAGCTCGCGCGCGTGGTGACGCCTTGAGCCGTGATGCGTCAGTGATGCTCGACTGGGCAGACGGAACGTATCACTTCCGTCTCGCCTGGGGCGAGCTCGCCAAGCTGCAGGAAGCCTGCGACGCCGGTCCGTTCGTCATCCTCGATCGCCTGCACAGTAAAGCCTGCAAGATCGAGGATATCAGCAACGTGCTGCGGCTCGGCCTGATCGGTGGCGGCATGGCGCCGGTCGAGGCATTGAAGAAGGCCCGCGCCTATGTCGAGGCGCGGCCGCCGGCGGAAAACCTGCTCTATGCGATCGCGGTCCTTTCCGCCGGTTGCTACGGCGCGCCGGAGGAGCAAATCGAAAAAAAATCCGAGGCTCCGGATCGGGAGGGACGCGCGTCGACGATCTCCCCAATGGAAAAATCCGGTTCGGAGTCATCTACGGCGCAGCCGGAAAGCTGAACCTGTCGCCGCAGCAGGTCGACGCCATGTCGATGTGGCAATTCTACGCGCTAATTGCGGGACAGATCGACGGAGGCGGCGGCTTGAGCGGCGCCGAGGCCGACGAGCTCTGGGACTGGCTCAAGTCTAAGGAATAGGTTTCGTGGCAACGGATCTGGAGCGCCTGGTCGTCTCACTCGAGGCGAACATTTCCAAGTATGAGCGATCGCTGGCGAAGGCGGTCGGGCAGACCGATGCGACCGCGAAAACGATCGAGGGCCGGTTCAAGCGGATCAATCCGAGCGTCGCTGACGGGTTTCTCAATTCGTTTAACCGCAGCCTGGTCGGAGCTGCCGCCGGCGCGCTGGCGCTCGAGCAGTCGATCGTCGGGATCCGGCGAGCGATCGGCGAGGTCGACGATCTCGGCGACATGGCCGAGCGAGTCGGTCTGTCGACGGATGCGATCCAGGCGCTGCGGCATACGCTTGGCCAGGCCGGCGGTGACGCCGAGCTCGCCGATCGCGCGTTCGACAAGTTCTCCGACAGTATCGCCAAGGCGGCGCTCGGCAGCGGCTATCTGGCCGAGCTGTTTAAGGCGAACGGCGTCGCGCTGCGGGACTCGAGCGGCACCTTGCGCGAGAATGAAGCGCTGCTCGTCGACTTCGCCCGGCTGGTCACGAATGCGGAGACGCCGCAGGAGAGGCTGCGACTCGCAACCGAGGCGTTCGGCCGCCAGGCCGGACCGAAGATGGTCGGCACGCTCAAGGAAATCGCCGAGCTAGGCTTGCCGGCGCTGATCGAGAATGCAAAGGCGGCCGGTGTCGTACTGGACGAGAACTTGATTGCCAAGGCTGGCGAGCTCGACAAGGCGTTCCGCAAGGTCGAGGAACGCGCTGCGACCGCATACAAGCAAATGGCCGTCGATTGGGGTGGTCCGTTGCTGCTCGAGACGTTCAAGGGGCTCGAGATCGCCGTCAAGATGTTCGCGCTCAGTTTCAACCTTCTGGCCGATGGCCGAATTCGCGAGGCGATCGGTCTGATTGACCGTTTCGAGGCTGCCAAGCAGCGCATGACGGTTGGTGGCGAAGGCGCGCAGCTGACGGTCGAGGATGCCGGCAAGCTCTATGATGCGGTCGGCATCAAGCAGGAGCGCCTCAGGATCGACGCCGGCGTCCGCAAGACCAAGTTGCCGGCCGACACGGATGGCGTGGATCGCACGACTGCTTTCGAGCGGGAAGTCGAGCAGACCAAAAAGCGAATTGCCGTGCAGAACGCCGAGACGGCGGCGATCGATCTCGGCACCTACGCGCGCGAGCGTGCACGCAAGACGGTCGAGCTTGAGACGGCCGCCAAGACGGCGAACAAACAGGCCGGGCTTGATGCAAACACCGTGACGGAAGCGCAGCGCGTGCAGATCGATGCGCTCGCCGATGCGTATGCGCGATCAAAGGCGGCTGCCGAAGATGCAAACGGCCCGCTCCTGAATTTCGCGCGTGCGGCGCGCGATACGAATGCACAGCTGCAGTACGCCGCGATCGGTGGCCTGCACTCCTTCGAAGACGCGCTGCTCGGAATTATCTCAAGGACTGAGAGCGTTTCGGATGCGTTTAAGTCAATGGCAAATTCGATCATTGCGGATCTTGCGCGGATTGCAATCCGCAAGGCGATCACGGGGCCGATCTCGGACGCGCTCGGCGGCCTGTTCGGCAGTGGTGGTGATGGCGGAATCGGAACGATGCAGATCGGGTCGCAGCTGTTTCCCAAGTTCGCATCAGGCACCAACTTTGCGCCAGGCGGGCCGGCGATCGTCGGCGAGAAAGGTCCGGAGCTCGTCAACCTGCCGCGCGGCGCGCAGGTTATCCCGAACAACATTTCGCGGCAGCTCGGCGGGGTCAATGCTCCGGTCGTGGTCTCGATCGACGCGCGCGGCGCCGACGGTGCGGCCGAGGCGCGGATCAACAGGCAGATTGCCGGGCTGAAAGCAGAGTTGCCGTCTCTTGTCGTCGAGGCGGTCAAGCGCGCGCAGAAAGGGCGAAGCCTCTAATGTCGATCGGATCTGAACCTTTCGAGATCCTGGCTGACTTTCCCGGCTGGACAACGTCTTTCGACCTGATGGTGCGCCAGGAACAATCGCGCTCGGCCGCCGGCGTCACCTATGTCAAGGATCTCGGGCCGCCGCTGTGGACGCTTAAGGCGCAATCCAAGGTGCTGCGGCCGAACGAGCTCGACCATTGGCGGGCGCGGCTCAAGGCGCTCGAGGGCGGGCTCTACACGTTCTTAGGGTATTCGCTGTCGCGGGTTTATCCGATCGCCTATCCGCGTGGATCCTGGCCGACCGGCGCGAGTTTTGACGGCGTCTCGGCCTCGCTCGCGGCCGTGAACGTCAACCGCAAGGCGATCAGCGTCAGCGATCTGCCTGCCGACTTTGCTTTCAGTGTCGGCGACTATCTCGCGATCGGGACGGATCTGCACCAGGTGCTCGAGGCCGCGGTCGCCAGCGGCGCCGGCGTGACGCCGCAATTCGAGGTGCGGCCGCATATCTGGCCGGGCGTCGTCGCCGGCGGCGATGACGTTTCGGTCTATCGCCCGGCATGTGTCATGGCGCTGGTGCCTGGCTCGGTCTCGACCGATGCCTCGCTGAACGGCTGGGGCAGCATTGCGTTTCAAGGGATCGAGATCAGATGACGCGCGCAATCTCTGCAGAAAACTTCGACGCGCTGATCCAGCGGCGGCTGCTCGCGCGCGACTTCATCTGGTTTGTCGTCAAGGATCTCGAAACCGGCGTTCCGGTGACGGACGGCTACTGGTCGGACGTCGGCACGATCTCGGCCGGCGTGATCGATCCCGATACGGGCTCGGTTGCGACCAGGACGTTTTATGGCGCCGGCGGCCTGATCTCGATTTCAGACGTGCCGCTGGTTTCCAACCTGACGGTGCAGCACGTCACCGTGACGCTGTCGCAGGTCTCGGAGCGGATCAACGACCTGGTGCGCGGCTACGAATGCAAGCAAGGCAAGGTCCAGATCTTCCGCGGCCTGTTCGATCCGGCAACGCGCAACCAGGTTGCGCCGGCCATTCCGCGCTTTGCCGGCACGATCGACGAGGCGCCGATCACGACGCCGAAGGAAGGCGCGGCGGGCGACGTCACGCTGACCTGCACTGGCAACACGCAGGAGCTGACGCGATCCAATCCCGACACGCGCTCGGACGCCTCGCAAAAGCTGCGCGACGCTGCCGACGATTTCCTGCGTCACACGGCGACGGTCGCCGACTGGCAATTGTTCTGGGGCAAGGATCCTGGAACGTTGGGATCAGGCGGATTCAGCGGATCTTCGTTCATCGCTCGCGCGGCCCGCGCCTCCGGCGCTGTCCTCGGCCGCTGATGATCCGCCAGGGCAAGCGCAGCGACGTCGCACGCGCGGTCGAGCTGCTGCGCGACTCGCACCAGGCGGCAGGCTTTGCGGCCGGCGCCGGCGCCGGCTTTCGCGTGCCGTTCGTGCCTGAATACGCCGAGCGGGTGTTCGCGCGGCATCACGACATGATGCACATGAACGCGTGCTGCCTGGTGCTCGACGTCGACGGGACCGCGCAGGGGTTGCTGCTCGCAATGGCCTATGAGCATCCGTTCGGGCCGGTCTGGATGGCTGCGGAAACGGTCTGGTGGATCGATCCGGCGAATCGCGGCCGCGCCGCGATCGCGATGTTAGATGCCTATGAAGCCTGGGCCGCGTCCAAGGGCTGCAGCTTCGCCGGCATGGCCGGCATGGGCGAGGATCCCGCCGTTGCAAAACTCTACCTGCGCCGCGGCTATACGGCCGCGGAAACGCATTTCCTGAAGGCGCTCTAAATGGCGATTTTCACCACGATCGCGACCGCGATCTCGGCGGCGTTCTTTGCCGGCAGCGCGATCGCGACGACGATCATTGCCGGCGGCCTGGCGCTGGCGACGTCCTACGCGCTGCGCGCGCTGACCGGCCAGCCGCAGCAGCAGGGCAAGCAAGATGCGTTCGGCGTGCAGGGCAAGATCGCAGGCGGTGGCGACGTGCCGCGATCGTTCGGCCTCGGCTATCACGTCACGGCCGGGTCGCTGGTCTACGCCAACACACACGGCGGCGACACGCAAACGCCGAATGCCTTCCTGACACAGGTCATCGCGTTGTCTGATCTGCCCGGCGAGCGCCTGGTCGGCCTCTGGGTCGATGGCGCAAAGGTCACGCTGTCGGAGGGCGATGCGGATTATACGGCAACCGGCGATCTCGGTTACCAGGTGCCGGAATACGTGAAGCTGCTCGAGGGGCAGAGCACGGCGACGCCGCATCTGTTCGTCAAATATTACGATGGAACGCAGACGGCGGCGGATCCCTACACGGTTGCCAATTGCTCGACGGTTGAGCGTCCCTACACCGCTTCGCACGTCGGCAAGGGCATGTGCTATGCCGTCATCCATGCCTATGTGAATGAGGATCTCTGGAACGGCTTTCCGACCTTCAAATTCGAGCTGTCGGGCGTGCCGCTTTACGATCCGTCCAAGGATTCCACGGCCGGGGGATCCGGACCGCATCGTTACAACGATCCGAGCACCTGGGGCGGCGACGGCGACAGCCTGCCGGCCGTGCAGATCTATAACATCCTGCGCGGCTTCTCTTACAATGGCGTCTGGCTCTACGGCCTGCAGAACATGACGGCGGCGCGGCTTCCGGCTGCAAACTGGATCGCGCAGATCGCCAAATGCCGCGCGCTGATCGAGGCCGATGACGGTTTCGAGCCGACCTATCGCACGGGCGGCCAGATCGACATCAGCGCGCAGCCGGCGAATGCCATTGAGGCGCTGCTGACGGGCTGCCAGGGGCGTATGTCGGAGACCGGCGGCTTTTACAAGATTCATGTCGGCGCGCCCGATACGGCGACCTTTGTCTTTTCGGACGGCGACATTCTGTCGACCGAGGCGCAGGTTTATCGGCCGTTCTTTTCGCTCGCCGACAGCGTCAACGGGATCCAGGCGACCTATCCGGATCCGGCGCAGGGTTGGAACAATGCGACGGCGCCGCCGTATTATCGGACCGATCTCGAGGCGCGCGACGGCAATCGCCGCCTGATGGCGAATCCGTCGTTTGATTTCGTGCCGTATGCCGAGCAGGTGCAGCGGCTGCAGAAATCGGCGGTCGAGGAGGGGCAGCGCGCGCGCACGCACACGCTGACCTTGCCGCCAAAATTCTGGCCGGTCGAGCCTGGCGACGTCGGCGAATGGACGTCGGAGCGCAACGGCTATAGCGCCAAGCAGTTTCGCGTTGATGCTGTCGTCGACAAGGCGAACCTCGACGTCACGTTGAGTCTGACCGAGGTCGATCCGTCCGATTACAGCTGGGACACAGATGCGGATTTTACGCCGGTCACGACCGGCGGCACGATCTCCAACCCGCCGGCGCCGCAGGCGATCGCCAGCTTTGACGCGCAGCCTTATACGCTGGTCGACGACTCCGGCATCGATCGGCGGCCCGCGATCCTGATCACATGGGACGGATCGCAGCCTGGCGTCGCTGCGGTTCAATACGAGGTGCGTCGCGCCCTGGACGCAGCGCACGTCACGCGCGGGCGGACGGATCGCGTCATTGCCGGCAATCTGATCATCACGCAATCGATTCTGCCTGGTATGTCCTACCAGGTCCGCGGTCAGTTCATTCCGAGTACCCCGCGCGAGATGCTCTGGTCGGACTGGATCGACGTCATTGCGCCCGATGTGCGGCTGTCGCTGGCTGACTTTGACGCGGCGATCAAGGCGCAGGTTACGGTCATTCAGGATTTCTTGAACGACAGGATCGACCAGGTCGCGCAAACCATCGCCGCGGTCGTCGCCAACCAGGACTCGCGCAACTGGATCGACAAGCGCAAGGTGAGATCGCAACTCTCGGCGCAATCGGAATCGGCCTTTGCTGCGATCGAGGAGGTGCAGACGGTCGCGGTCGACACGCAGACGGCCTTTGCAACGTTCTCGACGGCGGCAACGGCGTCGTTTGGGTCGACGACCGCATTCGTCAGTCAGACCGCGGCCGCGATCACGACATTTGACGGTTATGCCGCTTCGTCCTACGCCGTGACGCTCGACGTGAACGGCTATGCGACCGGCTTTAACCTGATCAATGGCGGCAGCGGCACCTCGGCCTTCATCGTCACCACGGATAAATTCCAGATCGCGGCGCCGGGTGTGACCGGCGGTGAGGCGGCGCCGATCTTCACCGTCGCCAATGTCGGAGGCGTGCCCAAGGTGGCGTTGCGCGCCGATATGTATGTCGACGGATCGATCGCCGCATCGAAACTCAACGTCGGCACGCTGAGCGCGATCACGGCGAACCTGGGGACGGTCACCACGGGGAAGGTTCAGAGCCCGTCGGGCAACTTCGTCATTGATGCCACCAATGAACGGATCGAGATCTGGTCGTGACGTCGCGCAGGGTCATCATCGGCAAGTATGCGGACGGCGTCACCTATGGACTCAAGGCCGCGCTGCCCGGCTTCGACGCGTTGACGCTGGACGACAATTCGGGGTCGCTTTCGTTCAATTCAAAGTGGACCGATATTGCGCCGGTTCTACAGGCGGGATTTCTCACCAGCACCGCGTCGAGTGGTGTTCCGACAACCGTTGCCGTGAGCCACCCCGGTTACGTGCCTTATGTCGAAGCGCGCAAGTTCGAGGGCGGCGCGGTCATTCGGGATGACTACATTTACGGCGATGCGCCCGTGAGGATCGGCGTCGGCGCTTGGTGGCGGGGCTATAGTCCTCTGCTTCTGGCGATCTCCCGACTAAATGCCGGCGATACCTGCATTTATGTCGTCTACGGCGTTCCGGTGTCGCTGTCATGAGCACACGGCGCGTCGTCATCGGCAAGCGGGCAGACGGAGCTTATGGCATTTTCGTGTCCAAGGCCGGATTCGACGCGTACACGACTGCCGACAGCAATCTGTTGCTGAACGTCTCCTCGAAGGTCTCGACCTTGCTTCTGCTCGGCAAGGTGTCGAGCACGCAAACGATTGCGCTCGGCCTATCGCGATCGCCGATTGTGCTGGTGACGACGCAGAATTCCCTGAGTGGCTTGCCCGGTTACAGCGGATCAGGCGGCCCGTGCCGCCCGTCTCCGTTGATGAGCATGACGCCGGACGGATCCGGCGGCTACGTCGTCGGCTACACCACGCCGGGCACCGCGACCATCAACGGCAACGGAGCATCGATGACGGTCACGTGCGGCGGCCCCACGGTCTATGCGGTCTATTCGAAGGCGTTCACATGACGACGCGGCGCGTGCTGATATCTCCGGGCTCGAGCTCGCCGCTGCGAGTCTCGGCGGGCGGCGTCGACGCGTCCGGGGCGCAGTTCGACGATCTGATATTCGACGCCAACCAGCCGCCGCTGAGAGTTGCCATCAACGGTTGGATGCGCGTTCCCTATGTCGGGGCCGGCGATGGCAATATTCTGCGATGGGCGACCGGACCCGCTCTGCCGGCGACGCCGGCCGGCACCTATCCGCTGTTTCTGTTGATGTGGTACGCGCCGACATCCGATCCGGCCTTTGAAGGGTCTTATGCGCCGGGGCGATCACCTTACGGGACGTGCACCTGCTATTCGCAAAATTTCGGTGCCGGCGGCGCCGTTGGCGACGGCTATTTCACAGGGATTTCGTTCAACAAGCAGGTCATACTGTCGAGCGGCGATCCCTTCCCAAACTTCACCGACCAGACCCGCATCGCCTATTGCATTTTCAGGAACTACCAATGACGGTTTTCGCGATCTACGAGCCGACCGGGCAGATCACCCAGGCGAACAAGGTTTATGATCCCAAGGGATACGACAAGCTGCTCGACGAGCAGGGTCATGCGTTTCTCGCCCTGCAGTCCAACACGCTGCCGAGCTTCGAGCAGTGGTATGTCGACGTTGGCGCCAGGGAGCTCGCGGCGCGCCCGTCGATGTCCGTGGAGATCAGCAAGTCGGCGGTCAAGGCCGGCGCCGACGATACCGCGGTGATATCAGGCATTCCGAAGCAGGCCAAAGTGACGATCGTCGCGGCCGGAGCGGTGCTGCACACGCTCGATCCGATCGATGCGAGCGAGCTCGAGATCGCCATTCCCGTCCCGTGCGTCTATTCGATCACCATCTCGCTGTGGCCCTACAGGGACTGCCAGCTGACCGTCGAGGCGTTCTGATGAGGCTCGCGCTCGATCCCATGCCTGTGCTGCGCCTCGCCGCGCGCGACAAGGTCGACCTGCATTTCAGCGAGCAGGCTCAGCGCCGCTCGCACCGTGAGCTCGCCCACGCGGCAAAGCGGACCGCGGCGCAGCAGCTGCTCGCCGGCGAGATCAACACTGATTTGGATTTCGAGGCTGGTCTGCGCGGGATCACGCCGCTGGATCTCGCGCGGATCATCGTGTCGAAGCCGAACACGCTGATGCAGCGGGAGAACATGAGGCAGGCGGCTTTCGCCGAGATTGCCGCGGCGACATTGCCCGCAGAGCTCGACGCGATCGTCGAGGCCACACTTCAGAGGAATGATCCGACATGACTGCACTCGTCAGCTACTCCACGGGCCTCGCCACGGTTGCCGCCGGCGGAACGTCTGTCACCGGCATCGGGACGATCTGGTCGGGCGTCAACGCGCGGCCCGGAGACGTTTTCCAGATCGGCAATTTTCAATCGATCGTTTGCAACGTTGTCGACGTCGACGAGCTAACGATTCCGCCCTGGGGCGGCGGCGCGCAGACCGCGGTCGCCTACAAGATCTGGCAGGTCTCGCCGCAGCGCTTTGCCGGCGCGCAGGCGATGGCGGACGTCTCGGCGTTGGTCGCGGCGCTCAACACGGACGGCTTTTTCTTCTTCGTCGACGTCGACCAGGCCGAGCCGGATCCCTCGCTCGGCGATGACGGGCAGTTTGCGTTCCAGCCGACTACGGGCAAGACCTGGGTAAAGACGGGTGGTGCCTGGTCGTATCTCGGTATTTACAAGGCGTTCCGGCTCATGGGGGCGTGGAGTGGCGCGACGGCCTATGCTGTCGGCGATGTCGTGACGTTGAATGGTTCGAGCTATGTCTGCGTTCTCGACCACACCAACCACACACCGCCAAACACGACCTATTGGCAGGTGCTGGCGAGCAAAGGCGACACCGGGTCGACGGGTGCAAAAGGCGACGCGAGCGGCATCAAGTTAACCTACTCGACCACCACAACCGACGCCGATCCTGGCGCTGGCGCCTTTCGTCTGAACAATGCGACGCCGGCAAGCGCAACAGCCGCGTACATTGACAACACACAGGTCGGCGGCGCATCGATCACCGCGATTTTGGATACCTGGGACGACAGCACGTCCGCAACACGCGGTTATGTTCGCTTTGAAAAAACCACCGATCCGACAGTGTGGGCGCAGTTCCGGGTGACCGGATCGGTGGTTGATGGCTCGGGCTATCGCAAACTGACGTTGACCGGTGGTGCCGGCAGCGGCGCATTCACCAACGGAGACGCGTTCTCGGTTTCGTTCTCCCGCACGGGCGATGCTGGTGCCGGTAACGGCGACTTGATAGCCGCAAATAATCTTTCCGAGTTGACTGCGACAGCGGGGACGGCACGCGCGAACCTGAGAGTTTACAACACGGGGGCGCTTCTCACTGGAGCTGATTTCGATTCCATAGTCACAGGGGGAATTTACTCCCTCGATAATACGTCGACCAATGCGCCAATCGCGGGCATTTATTGGTATCTCCAAGTTGACGTCTATACAGGCGATCCGACCAATTATGTCCGGCAAATCGCAACCGTCTTGAACGGCACATCAACGACAACGGCAAGCTACGTTCGCACGAAGTCAGGCGGATCGTGGACCGCTTGGAAGCGACTTTTCGGTGATGTCGCAACGAAGGCGCAGCAACAGACGGCAACCAGCGCGGTCGATGCCGTCACCCCAAGTAATCAACATCACCACGATAGCGCCGCGAAAGCCTGGGTCATCTTCAACGCCGCAGGAACAATAATGGCTAGCTATGGAATAGCCAGTGTTTCAAAGGCGGGAACTGGACAGTGGGTAGTAAACTTCTCCACGGCATTTGCTTCAGCAGTTAATTACGCTGCTCTTGGCTCTGTTGAGCACAACGCTGCGAATACGTTTCTCAAGTTTGGTTCTGGTGGAGGCAAAACGGCCTCTGGCATTAACGTGTACGTGCTCAACACGGCTCAAGTGTTGACGGACCCCGATTATGTCAGCGTGGCGTTCTACGGGCGGCAGTAAGCGCCTCACAAATCGTATTTGCGCACGCGTCGACAGCCGAACAAAGGACGAAGTCGGCATCGGCAGCCGCGCGGGCCGGCATTCAACTGCGTCCCCCAAAACAGGAGATTTCAACGTGCCAACCTGGCCGAAAGACACGCAGCTTGCGCGTAACGCGTTCTACGGCGATCCTGCCAAGGGCGAGATCGCGCCGCAAATGGTGCCGGTCGTGCCGCCGTTCGCGATGTACTACGAAGGCCGGCGCGTCAAATCGATCATGTTTCATCGCAAGGCGGCGCCGGCGCTGCTCGCTGCGCTGAATGAGATCTGGGATTATTGCGGGCGCGATCAGAAGCGGATCGATGCCGCTGGCGTCTCGAAGTACGCAGGCGCCTATAACCATCGCATGGTGCGCGGATCCAAAACGAAGTGGTCAAACCACGCCTATGCCGCGGCGATCGATCTCAACGCCGAGGAAAACGGCCTCTATGCCAAGGGCAATATGCCGCAATTCGTGATCGATGCGTTTTGCCGGCAAGGCGCGATGTGGGGCGGCTGGTATCAGGGCCGCAAGGATCCGATGCATTTCGAATTCGTCGACAATGGCGGCCGCAAGCCGAAGTCGCCGGCGCCGATCTTTGGCCGGCCTGCGCCGTTGCTCCATACGCAAACGGGCGCGCCGCTCGACGAGCTCGAGGGTCATCCCGCGCCGACCGCGCCGGTGCCGGATCCGCAAGCGGCGCCGCCGAACGTGCAGCCGCTCGATCCGGCTGTGCCTGGCGATCCCGTGCTCTATGACGTGCAGCAGCGTCTCAAGGCGCGCCGCTATTCGCCGGGCGTGCTCGACGGCAAGTGGGGCAGTGGCATCAGCGGCGCGCTCGGCGGCTTCATGAATGATCGCGGCCTGGTGCTGACGCTGCCGACGTCGGTCGAGACGTTCCACGGCATCGCCGACCAGGTGCGCGGCGAGCTCGCCAGGGCCGAGGCCGAGGGCTGGTATCGGCCGGTCAGCGAGGCGCGCGCGAAAGCTGATCCGAGTGTGCTGACGCAGCTCGCGCCTGAGATCGTGCCTGTCAGGCGCAATTTCCTCGCCGCGCTCTGGGCCTCGATCGTCGCCGGCGCCGGCGCCGCCTATCAGACCGTCAGCGGTTACGTCTCCGATGCCTGGGATTTTTTCACAGAGCACCAGGACGTCGTCGACGATCATCCGGGCCTGGTCGCCTCGGCCTGGTCGCATCTCGCGGCGCTGCCGGCGGGCGTCTGGTGGACGCTAGGCGCCGGCGGCCTCGCCTTCATCGCTTACAATTCATGGCGCGCGATCAGGACGTCGACGCTCGCCGTGCAAACGGGGGAACGGCAATGATGTATTTGAAAGGCGCGCTTGCGCTGCTGCAGGCATCGAGCCTGCTGACGAAAATCGTCGCCGCGGGCGCGCTCGCGCTGGCGCTGCTCGGCGCTTATGGGGTCTGGCACCACAAGGTCTATCGGTCCGGCTACGACCGCGCGCTGTCTGATATCGCGGCCGAGGATAAGCGCGCGATCGGTTCGGCACTCGAGCTGCGCCAGGTCTGGAAACACTGTCGCGCGAGCGGCCGCCGGTGGATCCAGAGCGAGGGGAGGTGCGCGTCATGATCCAGATCATTTCGATCGTTGTGCTCGCGCTGCTGCTCGCCGGCTGCGCCGTGCGCGGGCCGGCCTCGATCGCCGGCGGCGAGTGCCGGATTTTCGAGGCGCCGAAATACGAGGTGCGCGGCCAGCGCGACTATGACCAGGACTGGATCGACAGCCAGATCGAGGGCGGCGTCGGCGGCTGCAAATGGAGGCGGCCGTCGCCGCGGCCGGCGGCGATCGACCAGGCGCCGGCGGCAAGGCCTGCGCCGGTGAAGCCGGCCAGGCGCGGCATCGTGCAGCGGATCCGCGCGCGCGTGCTGCCGGCGAAAGAATGGCCCGCGGCCGCGCCGCCGATCGCGCCGACGCCTGCGATCGTCACGCCGGCGCCGGATCCTGCGCCGGTGCCGCGGCCGCCGCGCAGTGCGATCGAGCGGCTGCTTTATCCGCGCGACGACGACTAAAAAAGCGGGCCGCCGCGCCGCAGGAAGGGCGAGGCGGCCCTAACCCACATGAGGCGTCGGGACTTCAAGCGGGCTGGGAATGATCCTGGCGCAAACCTCTTAACGGCCGGGAAATGGAATGAGCGAGCTCGCGCAGGAAGTGACGAAACTCGGCGTTGCCAGCGTGATCATCGTGGTGCTGCTGTGGGTGATCTATAAATCGGAAAAACGGGAAGCGGCAAAGGACCATCGGATTCAGCTGCTCGAGAACAAGTTGACCGAAAGCTATGACGAGCGGATCGCGGCGGCCGACAGCATTGCGGAATCGAACGTTGGTCTGCGTCATGCGCTCGAGGCGTTGACCGCGGAAATCAGGGCGAGGCTCTAATGCGAACGATCCTCAACAATATCCGCCGGATCCTGTTCGATGACGGTCGCGACGATCGCGATTTTACCGAGCAAGAGGCGCGCCTTGCCGAGGTGCAGAAGCATCTGCACGACGCGACCACGAGCGTCAAGAAATGCGCCGAGCTGCTCGCCGCGCTGATCAAGGCGCGCGGCTAGTTTCATCCACCAACAGAAAGCATCACACAATGAAAACCGCTTTTGCCGCGGCGATCGCGCTCGCCTGCCTGTTCTCGAGCTCTAGCGCGGCCGCCGGCGAGATCTGCGAGGCTTCGCAATACGGCGTCGGCGACGGCTACCACGGCCGGCGCACGGCCTCCGGCGCCAGGTTCAACACCTATGCGGCGGATCCCTACACGGTTGCGCACAAGACGCGGCCATTCGGCAGCGTGGTGACGATCACCAATCTCGGCAACGGCCGCAGCATCCGCGCCGTCGTCAACGATCGCGGGCCGTTCGTCCGCGGCCGCTGCGTCGATCTCGGCCGCGCCGGCGCGATCGCGCTCGGCATGGGCGGCACGGCCAGGGTCAACGTCGAATGAGCGCCGATCGCTGTCCGCGCCGCGGCCGGACATTGGCGGCGCTCGGCCTGGTGCTGATCTCGCCGCTGCTTGCGCTCTATGGTCTGTGGCTCGCCGGCGGCCGCCTGGCCGACCTGGCCTATCAGTGGCGCACGCGCCGGCCGGTGCAGCGATGATCGCGCAGCTCGAGGCGCTCGCGATCGTGGCGGCGATCCTGCTCGCGGCCTGGCTGGTCGAGGCCGCGATCGAGGCCTAGCGCAAAGGGTAGGGGGCTGGCCGGCCGCGAGTTGCCGCGCGGTCCGCCGGATGCGGGGCCGGACAGGGTTGGCTGGATCCCGCGAGAAACCCGCCAGGGGCATCCCTGGCGGGTTTTTTCGTGGCCGAGGCTCCGGAGCTGCGGCCGGGGCCGTTCTAACGCATGGGCGGTCCTTCGATCCTGTCGAAGTGCGCCAGGGTTTTGGTGGCGCTTCAGCCGGCCGTGATCTCGCCCTGGCTAATGCGGAAAACGTCGCCGAACTGCACCTCGGCCTTTTGCAGCATATCCAGCAGGTGCTGCTTAGCCTCCTCCAACGTGTCTGCTTGCCTGATCTCGCTCCACTCGCCTCGTTCGTGGATGGCGAAATATTTCATCGAAAGTTCTCCTGTACGCGGTTCATGGCGGGATGCCGGCGATTCTTAACTTTGACCCAATCTTTGGATCGTCCTGCCATATAGCGGCGGTCGGAGCGTTTACAAACCAGGCCCTCGAGGCCCATGCGGCAGGCTGCGCGAAACAGGTCCGGGCCGATCTCGCCCGACTCGAACGGCGCGGCGAACATTCCATCCGGCCTGCCGCGGAGCAGGCGCGCTAGGTTCGACTTGCGCATCGACAGAGGCAGCGACCGCAGATCCTCGCCACCGAGCGCGAGCACGTCGAAGGCGTAGAGCTGGACCTCCTCGTCCTGCCGGCGCGAGTGCAGGGCGTTGAAATCGGACACGCCGTCGACGCCGAGGATGACGGCCTCGCCGTCGATGACGAACTGCTGTTCGCGGTTCTTGAGCGCGGCCTGGACGATCCAGGGGAATCGGCTGGTCCAGTTGTGGCCGTTCCGGGTGAGCAGGCGCACCTCGCGGCCGCTGCGCTCGACGCGCAGGCGATAGCCATCGTACTTGACCTCGTGCAGCCAGTCGGGGCCATCGGGCACGACCTTTGCGGCCGTCGGCAGGCAGAACTCGAACGCTTGGGGCATGGGCCTTAGATAGGGAGAAAGTGGCAATGCGCGAGTCGGCCGGCTCAATGCCTAGTCGGTTCCTCCTCGATCTGCTGGGCGTGCAGGTGGTCGAGGACCTCGCCGAGATCTCTCATGTCCAGCGTCTGGCCGCAGACCGGCAGTGGATGAAGTGCTCGCGCTCCTCGCGTGCAGTCCAGCCGAGGGGCTTGCCTTCGGTTGTCATCGGCCAAGGCGCAGGGGCAGGGCGAGCTGCAGGTCAAAGCGCCGCGTCACATTGGCGTTGATGAAGTCCTGCAGCGCCGGCGTGATCTCGGCGTCGGTGTTCGCGGCGCGCTCGGCCAGCGCGTCGGCGACGTCGGCCGTGGCATCGCGCGACCACCCCTCGACAGGATTGAAGCAAACGATCCGCAAGGGGTAGGCGTATTGGCCGGAGATGATGTCCTGCAGGATGGTCTCGAGATCCGTGTCGGCCTCGTCGGTCTCGCGCCAGGCACAGCCGGCACGCGCGCCGAAGTCCTCGAGCACCAGGTAGATGTCGCGATCGAGGCGATCGGCCGGCACGATCGAGGGCGAGGGACGCATACGCTTACTCCGAAACGACGGACGTCAACTGCGCGGCGGAAATGAATGTTCCCGGAAGTGGCTTTCGCTGTGCGGAATCGCTCCGGGGATTTCTCCGGGGATTTGGTGCCCCACATGGCCCCAATTGGCCCCTTTTGTCCGCACTTGTTCTGCGATGAGAACATGCGCAGGCTCGGCGGCGGGAGCGCGCAAGCTCTGGTTTTGCTTGGGTATTTGGCTTGTCGCGACTGGCGATCCCGGCAGGACTCGAACCTGCAACCCGCGGAGTAGAAATCCGCTACTCTATCCAGTTGAGCTACGGGACCGTCTTGAGCCGGCCGGTTTGGGCCGCCCGGATTGGCGGCTGGCCGTTC
>Ga0214544_1007541_pt1 | contig 18983 bp, 9 predicted proteins | sample CNSS3metaG_FD_160074 | JGI IMG/M metagenome (GOLD analysis project Ga0214544, IMG submission 160074) | Root nodule microbial communities from cowpea collected in UCLA plant growth center, Los Angeles, California, USA - CNSS3 | ecosystem: Host-associated > Plants > Roots > Nodule | place: USA... | reverse complement strand
CTGAAGTAAATTTTGTGGGTTTGGAGGACTTGAATGCTACTATAGATTTGGAGGAACCAAACTCTAACTTAAAAAGAAAAGCACAATCTACTTCAAGTTCTACTAGTACACAATCTCAAAGGAGAAAGATTAGTGAAAAAGAGCTAATGACTGCTTCAATGAAAGATGTGGCTGAGTCTTTTAGGCGATTGACACATGTATATGGTGAAAAGGTTGATGAAAATGAAATCAAAGAAGTGCTAGATGAGGTGCGTTTAATGCCAAATCTTACTAAGGAACAATGGGCTAAAGTTGTTAAATGGTTAGCTGACATGCCAAAACAATTAGCTATTGTGAAAGCCCTTCCAATTGAGCAGAAGGAAGATTATGTTTTAATACATATTTCTACAACTTAAATCATGGTATGTAATATATATTTTCTTGTGATTGATTAATTTCATGGTATTTGGTTAAGTATGCTGCATATTCGTATTAATTGTACAATACTATGATTGATAAATTTTGTTGCACTTTTGTAGGTCTAGCAGATGTTGAAGAGGACTGAAACAGGATGTTAAAGAGAACTAAAGAGGGTGTTGAAAGACTTACTAGTTGGATGTGGAAAAATTATAAAACAAACATATTAAATAAGAAAACACTTGTTTTAACATGTTATTTAGTTTTCCTTTTTAATGGTAAAATGCTTGACATCATAACTTTGAATAATGAGTTTGGTTAATTGTGATATCAATTTATGGATTTATGTTATATTTGTGGGTTAATTATATCACATTGATGATATTGTGTTTTTACATTATATATTAAGCTTGTGATTTTTATACTTAATTGTTTTATTGTTTATAAATGAAGTAATTAGTAATTAATAATATATTTCTTTGATAGAGTGAATCGATATTGATATAAATTATATTATTGTTGATCCAGAATTTTTAATATTAATTAATTTTAAAAAGTTGGCTAATATTTTTAAATTGAACTATTAAATATTATTTAAATATTTTAAGTTCATTACTATTTTTTAAATTTAATTTAAAAATTTTATACATTGAAATAAATATTATTAAAATAAAATTTTATTTTATAAGAAATTCAATTGTCTTATCCAAACAAGAAATTCAAATGTATGGTATTCTAATTACCCTATCCAAACAAGTTATTTAGAAAATGATGGAAATTCAATTACAAGAATTTTAAATACTATACATTTCAATTTCTTAGAATTGTTAAATTACCTCGTCCAAACACAAGGTAACTGTATTATGCATAATTAAATAAATGTAGTTTTTCATTTTAAGATTTCCTTACTGTTAAATTTTCTTCATAGTCATGTGACATTATTAAGAATCTTCATTAATTACTTGTTGAATTTTTGTGGTGGATCATTATTTTTTAATAAGAAAAAAAAACATTCAGAATTGTATCCATATTAGTACATATTTTATATTTTCTTTATTTTACCATGAAGAGAAATTTCTTTTATTTTTAAGACTTATTATTTTAATATAAAATGTACATAATCTAGTTTTTGACATTCTTTTATAACTTAACCTATTTTACAACTTTTTTACTTATTTTGATACATATTTTTTAATAATTAAAATTTGACGTCGATAAAAAATCTAATTCCAAACAATTTTAAAAGAAAAATAAAAATTATATATATTTAATGCTGTGAATTTTTTTTATAATACTAAACATTGTCAAAGTAATAATGGGAAAATACTCTTTATTTTTATTTATTATTTAATTGGTGAATTTATTGTTTTTATAATTATCATATTGATTTGACTATTTTTTGGTATAGAAAATTCTCACAATTAACATAATATAAACAAACTAATTAATTGTAGGAAACGTTCTATATCATATTGAAAGAAATTAGTTTAAGTTTAAAATAATATGAAAAAATATCATTTTAATTAAATTGAAATAATGTTTTTAGTATAATTTTAGTTTTAAAAAAATTATAATACAGATATTATAAACATAATTTTAATTAAATTAAAATCACATTTTGGGAGTGTATATATATATATATATATATATATATATATATATATATATATATATATATATATATATATATATATATATACTTCTTCTGGGATCTTATTTTTTTTATCAAGCATAATAAATGCTTATTCAGGAAGAAATGCCAAGGAAGTGATAGGAAAAAGAAATAATAAAACTTGTGAAATTTAAGAGAAAAAAAGTTGCTTTTATCATAATAGGTTGCTTAAATAGTTATTGAAATTGAAAATATTAAGAGCTTCTCACTTTTGTTTAAGGTATTCCTTTCAATATATAAAATATAATATAACAATGTGTAAAATATAATATAGTACGATTGTATACAATAATAATAAAAATAATAAACGATAAATAATAAAAATAATAATTAATAATAAATTATTCTTAAGAAAATAAATAGTATAAAAATATTAATATTAATAAATAAACTGAACTAATTTATTTTACTTCTAATAATATAGTTTCAAGACATTTTTTTTTCCATTTTTCATTTGTCTTCGATCAAATAACATATACTTTTATTCTACTCTTTTACTTATTTATTTTCACCTATTTTCTCTGCTTTTATTTTTATTTTTTTACCAAAAGTACCATAGTAGTACCAATTTCACTAATTCGGAAAAGACAAATTTTTTAAAATAAGAAGGAAATTAATTGTTTAAAATGAGAAATAATATCAGATGCCTGTGTATACAACAACTTTCAATTTTTTTTCATTCACGGAACATACCATAAATGTAAATACATCTTATTTATATGATTTCCACTATTAAATTAAACAATAGTCAAAATTATAAAATGGACTAAAATTTATAAAATTAAATTTAAGAAAAAAAAAAGTGTACAAAAAGATTCCAAATTTTAACTCTTCAAGAGAACTGAGTTTTTAAGTAAAATTTGAATAAAAACATGCGATACACGTTTTTGCAATAATAATAACATTGGACTAAACCGCGTTATTAAATTTGTAACACCCAAAAAAGAAAAACCAAGATGAGTCAGAACATCTGTAGTTATTGAAAATAATTTGATTTAGAAAATGTAAGGTTCGAATTTGTATATATAATAATAATAATAAATACACTCAATGTGTCCCACTAAAATCCTACTCAGACCCTTTCTTCGGTTTCTGTGCCCTACTTTTCTTTCACTCTTTCACCCTCTCACTGTGATCACTCCCTCCATCCCTCACCAATGCCTTCAGAATTTACTCACAGCTTTCTTACAGATTGAAATTTTCATTATCTTCAGGTCTGTTCTTACGTTCAGTTCATCTTTTTTGTCTTTCTTAGTACTGCATTTTCTTATCTGATTTTTTGGTTTCTTTCAGCTACATTTTGCAGAGTTGTTGGAGTCTGTTTATTTTATTTTCGTGAAACAAGATGGTGAAGAAGAAGAAGACAAGGACCGTAAAGAAGAAGAAGAAGAAGACAAGGACCGAGGATACTGAGGACTGGTGTTTTATGTGCAAGGATGGAGGGTTGTTAATGGTCTGTGACCATGGGTAAGTTTCAACTCCCAAACAAGTGTAAGTTGTAGAGATGAAATTTTAATTTTAAAATACAAGAATGAGCTATGAATGAGAAGAAGACTGTTTATTCTTGGGACACTTTCGAAATGAAGCAGATATAAATTTCTTACAAATCTTTTATATACTACATTAATTTTTTTTTTTTAACCTTTGGTAGTGACAGATGAATCTGTACTAAAAAGAACATAATATTTAATTACTTTATTTTTTAATTTTTTTTTTGTTTTAATTTTTTACAGAGTGCTGTGACTTTTCACTTGGGTCTTTGTTTTTGTGGGAAATATGAAGTGTGTACATAAATTTGACCCGTGGTAGTTTGCTGCTTCTATAAATGGCATCAAATTTTTCATACCTGTTTTCTAATTTATACCAAGAATTTGGCCTTGCAGCAAACACAGAAAATTGTGAGGTATTAAAAAAATAAGTTGTTCATACTTTAGGCTTTGTTTATTTTACCTTTTGTTGGTAAAATTGTGGTTTACTTGAAATCTTCTTCAATCGTGTGTGTGCGTGTAATTAACAGTGGATCTCAATTTGAAATCTTGTATCATTTTATTCTCTGGAAAAGACTTTCTTTTTGACTGTTAATTAACCCATGTTGATTGAAGGGGTTGCCGGAAAGCTTATCATCCTCGTTGTGTGGATAAAGATGATTCGTTTTTGGAGAACGGAAGTGAATGGACTTGTAGTAAGCCCTGCTTCTGCCTATCACCCTACCATTATTGGAAGACAGTCAAATATATTTTCTCTATGCAATTGATTCCACCTTGAGATCTAATTACTCATCTTATATATCTGGGAATTATGCACAGATGCTTCAGTTGTTCTCTTATACACTATTTGTTGTCAGAGTCTACATTGCTTGATTATCTCAAAAAATAAGCAAAAAAAAACTACTGTTTATCTGTATTACAACTCCTAAGAAACCTCGTATACGGTCAATTTATTTTCCATGCATAGCTATAAATGCGTCTACCCCCTGTTTCCTCTCTCTGTTCATGTTTAAGAGACCATGTTAGAATGCCTTTTGATCCTTTTGTTACTGAAGGACTTTTGAATAAATTCTTTTTGCAGGTTCACATTTTTGCTACCTCTGCCATAAAGTGTCTAAGATTAAGTGTTTTTGCTGTCCAAAAGCTACTTGTGGGAAATGCTTTTATGATGCTGACTTTACAATTGTCAAAGGGAACAAAGGATTTTGCAGACACTGCTTAAAACTTGCTTTTCTAATTGAAGATGATGCTAGTATTGATTCTGACGGGGTAAGATTGTTTTCAATCACATCTTATATGCAGCAAGGGTAAAAGGAAGACAAATTGTGACAGTATTTGACATCCTAAATTTGAAAACAAAATGGAAAATTGCCATTAATGGAAAAATACAAGTTTAATTTTTTTACTAGCAAGTGACAAGAATGGCTATTAAAACTACACAGGTTGTTAAGCTGGGACAGTAATATTAACAGAGGCACATCTTTTCTGTGTTTTTGCCTGTTTTTTAAAAATAAATATTGTTCTATTTATTTTGAAGAGAAACTTGGAAGCACAGTCTGGAACTGTTTTATTGTTATTGTTTTAATTAAAAGCAAAAATTGTTTATGAAAAACACTAAAAGGAACCAAATCTGTATTTCTTACATTCCTCTCACTTGTATGAAATGAGACTTGAAAATGAAATCTTACGTTTGTAGAGTTAGTTTTGATGAATTTTAACTAAGAAATTATAATCAGTACTAACATATGGTCTTTTATGGCTGGATGCTTGATGCATACTGATGAATGGAGAATTTTTCATGACTGGATAAGATTTCAATGTATGCCTAGTTATAGAATTTTAAAATTTAAACTATGGTCAAGTGTAGTATTTTCGCATTTAACTTAAGACATGCTTATTTTACTTTTTCTTGATGGGAACTTGGAATTTAGTATAGAACATTTATCTTTCTCTGGAACTATTAAAACAATTTTATTTTCTTTCTATCACTTTATTTTTTCATGCTTTTTTATTAACAGGAAGTGGTAGATTTCAAAGATCAAGATACATATGAATTCTTATTTTCAGAATATTATAAAAGCATCAAAAAAGAAGAAGGGCTGAATTATAAACATGTACACTCTGCCCATAGATTTTTTAAGAATGGCAAAAGCAAATGTGACTTGGATCCAGATGAAATAGGTGTAGAGGAAGATGACACTGGTGATTCCGAAGACGTGAGTAGCTATATGGTTTCTGATTGTGATGACCTGAGTGACACAGCAGGATCAAAGTCGGGGAGGACAAAGAAGGGTCTGGGAAAGTTAAAATCAACGAAAGGAAGTGGGAAAGATAAGAAAAAAGAATTTATTGGATGGGGTTCGAGACCTCTCATAGAATTTCTTGAATATATAGGCCAAGACACGAGCAATGAACTTTCTGAACATGATGTCACTTCAATCATTATTGAGTACTGCAGAGAAAACAATCTTTTTGACCCTAAGAAAAAGAGAAAGATACATTGCGATGCACTGCTGATATCCTTACTGCGGAGGAAATCCGTAAACAAAAACAGGATGCAAAATCTTCTGGCACCACACTTTGCTGAGAATTGTCAAGAAATGGACGATATTAGTAGCAGTTCTGAAGATAGGGATTACAATGAACCATCCAACTTGTCAAGAAAGAGAAAATCGATTTCATGTACAGAATCTCATAATGTAAACATAGTTTCTGAAGGGCATCAAAGCTGTTTTGCAGCAATAGTTAGTTCGAACCTCAAGCTTGTCTACTTGAAGAGGAGTTTAGTCGATGAACTTTCAAAGCAACCACAAACTTTTGATGGCAAAGTGCTAGGAAGTTTTGTAAGAATCAAAACTGATCCGAATGACTATTTACAGAAGAATTCACATCTGCTTGTGCAAGTTGTAGGTAATTTATCTCTTGACTTCTTCAAACTACTGAAATAGTACTTGGTAGATTTTTCAATTTTTAATGGAAGTAAAGTAGTTAATTTTTGCTGGCAGCAAAAAGGTTTTCAAATAAACTGCTAATAGTGTAATTGTTTGATGATCCTATTTCTGAAATGGGATCAGAAGTATGCAAAAAATTTCTTGGTATGTAATTTGCCTTAAAATTCATGTTATGTAATGAAGAGATAGACATGTCTGTTGCAGCTAGTAGTAAGATATTCTTGTTTTGTATCTAGTTAGCATGTGTATAATACATGAGTTGAAGAACTGTAGGTATATAAACTACTTTTGTGATGTAAAATTATAGAGGATCCTGTGCAAAATGCTTTGTTATGTAAAATTATATATACCGACTGCCTTTTATTTATTTTTACTCAAAATAAATCTACTGCTTCTTATACTCGATTAAATAATATTATTTCTTTTGACAAGACATGTAAAGGAATTAATTGGATTAAACTCATCATAACTTTATCTTGAACTTCATTTTTTTAAATATTTTAAAAGAATTAGTGGACCATGCATATAGTTTTGACTCTAATTTTCTTGTATTGGAAGAAAAAGATCCCGAGTCATCCATTGTATTCAAAACGCATATCTAAATATAAATGAAATATAAAATCTCAAGCATATTTTACTTTGTTCTTTCTTTAGGCACAGTACATTGCTGTGGAAGGTCAACATTCCTGATGCTGTTATACTAGCCATCTTTCTTACATGCATAGTTGACATTCTTTATCTGCAAAATTACAGGAATAAACAGACCTTTAAACAATGATGAAACCAACAAGGAAGTTATGCTTCAGCTTTCTAATGTGCCAAAAAATGTACCTATCTCCAAAATTTCAGATGATGACTTTTCTGAGGTATGAATACAGTGGTAATAAGATTTTTCTCTAATTTCTCCTTTCCTTATAGGCACTGGAACTAAGTAAGCAACAGTTTCCTTCCATGGATTCATAATTATAACATTTGATGTTATGCAGGAGGAATGTCAAGATCTGTATCACAGAATGAGAAACGGTCTGCTCAAACAGCCTACCGTGGTTAGTTTGTATGACTTATTAGTGATTTAGTGCATACCATAATAAATACTATGCTCATTGCTCAATGATCTGTTTAAATTTTATTAAGGGAACTGTAAATCTTGAGTTTGATGATAAATTATTAATTAACATTTTTCTGCAATGTGTTGGTTATGTTTGAAGTTTTCAGCAAATAAAATGGTGAACCAATTTTTGTTATAGAATAGCAGTAGTACTGCATGTAAGGAAGCCTTTGGAGGGGGAATTTAAATATGATTTCTAAATTGTTGTCTCCATTTAATTGATCTGCCAAATAATGATGAGAGAGTTTTCTGACATCCATTTATGAAGCAAAGGGTTGGTCTTTCCTGTTTGAGGAGAGTCTCCAGTCACGTAACCCAGTTTACCTTTGCCGTTGAAGACTTGAGCTCGTCAAATGTAATTTCTTCCGATTAGCTTTTAGAATTGTAAACTGTAATTTAGAAACTGAGGCAGAGCATCATTTTAGATATTTATTTCAAAGTCCAACTCAATCTCACAAAATAGAAGATTAAAAACGGAGGAACATAATCATCAACCGAGAATGTATATGCTCACGACCAATTTGATGTTCCTAAACTATGTAACCTACCATTAGATTTCTTTGAAATTTAAATTAATTAACTAAACAGAAAAAAGAAGAAGATAAAATCTACAACAATAACAAGTTCTCTATCTAAAACTTATTCAATTCTAGTAAGGGAAAAGTCTCATCACTTTAACACACTCCTTGAGATTTGTCATGTGTTGAGCTTTAACTCCACGAACCGGGAGTGCAGTCAGTATACCAACAAGTTTTCCTTTAATTTCTTGGCTTAAATCATTGTCATCATAGTCATTTAATTTAACTTCATATCTTTAAAAATGATATTCCAAGATTTTTTATCCCGAATTATCTTGCATGAAATTTAATGACTTCAAGTTGATAGGACCCCAGTCTTTCATGCCAAAACATCCCTCAATTTTGATAATAGAATCATGAACTTCAACTAAATTAGACTTCAAAATTTAAACCATTTCTAATCTTTTTAATCTTTGTCATCTCTATTTCATGTTCATGAATGATAAAACAATAATTTTCGGTAAAAGGAGACCGTGTATCTTTGTGTTGATTTTCAACAGTATATCTGTGTCTTTCATTCTAGTTTAGGGCCGTTAAACATATACTTTAGTAAGTCTAGACTATACTGATTAAATGGTCTTTATGTGTTTTATGTGCTATAGTTTGATTTGCAGAATAATATAATTTGTTAGTTAGTCATAGTACCATCATGTGACCAACAGATGACAACCACCTCTTTATGTTGACAGCTGGAGCTTGAGCAGAAAGCTAGAAGTCTACATGAAGATATAATAAAGCATGTACGTATGTACTTATCAATATTGTTTGTCCCTTTTGTGATTATAAAGATAGAATGCAATTCACAATACAATTTTCGTGTAGGTTAGCAGTTATAAACACGGTCTATGCATCATAAAATTCAACAACAAAGGCTAGCTTATTAATTACTATTTTCCAAAATTCAGTGGTTAGAATTGATTGTATCTTGTAATTATAAAACTCGCTTAAGCACATGCCAGCAGACACTAAACATATTATGCAAACTAAATTTTAAAATCTGCCCTTAAATTATTACTTTAATTCTTTATGCTTAGTATGTCTAATTGCATGTTAACATTATTGAACACCTGATTCTTTTAGGCTATTAAAGAGCACCACGCGTATAATTTATTTTTACTGATGTTTGTCTTTATGTTTTGCTTTATGTGACAGTGGATCCCAAGGAAGTTAGTATTATTACAAAACCTAATTGATCGGGCAAATGAAAAGGGATGGAGGAGAGAATATCCTTTCATGGTTTACTTTTTTTTATTGATGCCTCAAATTTGTGGCTAATGGTCAAAGTATTTTCAGTTGTTTTCCATTTTAATGCTTGATCAAGCATATCTATCTCAATCGATTTAAAGTGGGAGAGAGGAGTTGTAAACTAAGCTGATTTTTGATAAATGTTGTCTTATTCTCTGTTTGGAGTTTGATCTTTTCTGTGTGAGTAGTTTGATCCTTGACCATTTTCCGTACGCTTTCTGAGTACTTAGATCAAAGGCTGAAGCTTGAGACACAATTCGAGCAATCACGTTTATTAAATGACATGCCAAAAGTAATTCCTGAAATAGTTGGTACCACACTATCCCCAGACGGTTCCCCAAGAAGAGATAAACTTGAGCAAGGTGGCTTGTCAGAATTAGCCAGTGGACAGACTTGTAACTCTGTCGGACAGTATTCCAAACACATTGGTTTTGCTCATTGCCTAAATAATAGAACATATGCTGCAGGTTTGCCATGTTTTTCTATCTTTACTTTCTTTTTTTTAGTTTTTACATATATATGTTATTTTGAATACATATCTACCAGACAATAGTATGTAAATCAGGTTGATGTTGTTATGCAAGTGTTGTATTTATTTTATGTCTGACAAGTCTGATGTGTCAAATTTATTTTAAAACTTCGTCGATATGGTTGAAAATCAGTTTCATACCTTCTGACAAAAAAAAAAAATTTAATAGTTGCCCTCTGCGATTTTAACTAAAATAGGAATTCAGTTCTAATCTGGTTATCCTAACATTCTTCAATAGAATGGTCTTGCTGAACTTGTTTGGCTTATCATGTTTGCTAGCATCATATTTATTAGTTAATAAAATCGTACTTCTGTGCTGATTCTGTTGACAACTATAGCTTCAAATCTCTTAACCAGGCGAAGAATACATGCTGACTAACCCAAAACAATCTGGTTGTATTATCTTTGTTTATGTCACAGTAAATTTTAGGCCTAAACTTAATCCATGTGCTGAAAAATGTGATTTATATGCTCTTGGTAAAGAAGGATATAGCTGTTGTTGCTTTACAAGAAAATATAACTGTTGTAGCTTTACAAGAAAATACACACTACGTCAGTGTGTATGTATCCGTTTGGAGAACCTTTATTTCTCTTATGGACGAGATCACGACCAATGAAGATACTTTTCTGCATGAGTTGGGTACCCAGAGGTTCCAAAATTAAGGGCTGGTTTGGCTGGAGGGGAGGGACTGGAAATGGGTGGGATGGATAAAATTAGGTTTGTTTGGTATAATAGAAAAAGGAATGAGAGAATTAGAAAGTCAGTGTGTTTCACTAGAGTTTTTTCGCTCTATATCTCGTCTATTTCTATTAATCTATCTATTTATCTCATTATTTCTTTTCTATTTCCCTTCAACCAAATATCTTTACTTTTCTCGTTATTTCTTTCTTATTTCCATCTGCATATTTTAGTTTCACCCACTTTATTTTTCTACTCTACCAAATGGACCTTAGAAGTATATTCTAGAAGAGAGATTAGGTAATTAAAGGAAGAGCATTTATGGTTGTTACAAACAGTTGTGAGTGGTACCTTTAAATAAAAGTGGGGTAGTGAGAGGGACTTTGATATTATGGGGTGCCTACATCATACAATTTTTTCAAAAAAGTTGTTACTGATAATATTCACAAAAGAGAGAAATTGCCCTTAAATAGAATACAGAAAACTTGATTAAGGAAACTCCTGATTTACGATAGACACAATCTATCCCTGTAATTTAGGATATCCTGTACAATAAATCTAAACTATATGGTCAACTTATCCTCCTTATTATGGAATGTAATTAAATCTCCTATCATGGAATGTAATTAAATTTGAACAAGGAAACATTATCTCCGACATATTTCAAGGAAACATTAACAGTAGACTGAAATGTGGCACCACTTAGCCCTTTCGTCATTACATCTGTAAGTTGATTTCTAAGTTGATTTCTAGAGAATACAAATGGTGTACAAATTGTCCCATTATCCAACTTTTCCTTAATGAAATGTTTTCTATTTCAACATTTTTAGTTCTATCATATTTGTTAGAAGTCCCGCATTGATTAGAGATATGAGTTTATAGTATTTAAGTGGATGCAAACCTGATCTTACAAACCAGTTTTGTGAGGTTGAATTAATATAGTATCAGAGTTATTGTTAAAGCCTATTTTAGCACTATCGAGCTGTTATCAGACCACACATTAATGTGTAGTCCCATACATGAGATGTATATACCTCGACGCGACGGGATGTGTTGGAAGTCCTACATCGACTAGAGATAAGACGAGTTTATAGTGTATAAGTGGGTGCAAATCTCACCTTACAAGCTGGTTTTGTGAGGTTGAGTTAGGCTTAAAGTCTACTACTTATCCAACTTTTCCTTTATGAAATGTTTTCTATTTCAAGATATTTAGTTCTATTATATTGGATTAAGCACAATATTTATTGCCAACTTGTTATTGCAATACAGTCTCATAGGCTTCTTCTCATCAATCTTCAAGTCTTTAAAATTATCTTTAACCATAGTATTTCACGAATCCAAAAGTCTATTGCTCTAAACTTTGTATTTGCACTTGATCTTGTCTCAATATTTTGTTTTTTGCTCCCCCAAATCACCAAATTTCCTCCAAGAGAAGTGATATATCAGGATTTAGATCTTTTTGTTGTATATAGAGAACCTGCATAGTCAACATCTGTGTAGGCTTCCAAGATCATCTCATTTCCCTTGTAAATAGAATTCATTTTCCAGATCCTTTCAAGTACTGCAAAATGTGATAACAACTCAGACATGAGTGTCCTTTGAATTGCATGGACAGACTTACAATCAATACATCATGGGTAATGTTGGGCTTAGGGTAAGACAAGTAGATCAATTTTCCAACTGGCATATGATAAGATTGTCTATCAGCTGCTACATCTTCAATTGATTCTCTAAGTTTGTGATTTTGTGCAATATGTGTCTCTACTGGTTTGCATCCTAATTTACCAGTTTCATCCAATAATTCTAGCAGATTTTCGTTGGGAGATGAAAATACCATGACGGGAATGAGTCATTTTGATACCCAAGAAATATTTCAATATGCCTAACTCTTTAATTTCAAATTTTGTTGTCAAACGTTTTTTTTTTTAAGACTTCCATTCCTGGTGCCTAATCATTTCAAGTTACAACTATACCATCTACGTAAACAATTAATACATTAAGTCCTCCCCCGCCCCCGAAGAATTTTCATCTCCCACAAAAAGTATGTTCTTGATATACTTGTTTTGATACTGACAAAAAATCTACCTCTTGGTACTGTATATCTTTTAGAGAAAGTCTATTAATATGGAGAAGTAAAAAAAATAAGATAAAGTATCTCGTTCTAGTGCATTAGTTGAATTTCAAGCCCTTGCACAAGGTATATGTGGAAGATTATGATTGAAAGTCATACTAGAACCTTAAAATAAAGGTTTGCATCCCTGTACAGCTGTAGTGTGATAACATTAACCATTAAGGGAGCTAAAAGTTCATTGTCCTATACCAATATATGGTGAAGTTTGTCTTTATTATGAACTATTGTACATTAGAAGTTAAATACACAGTTTTAAGTTTATATGTTTTAAACAACCAAATCCTTCTTTTACTGTATTTTATGAACCTTTTATTATTACATTCCTATATTTAGCCCACCATATCATTTCAAGGTTAAGCAATCTGTAGACGTGTATGCATTTTACTGTAAAAAGTGACCTTTTTTTTTGTTCTGGGTTATGTGAGGAAATTTATGTAGACAGTATTTGCAAATGTACCTCACAATATGCACTGTGTTAATTTTCATGGCTTAGGTCCAAAATCTCCAGTAAAGGAAAACCAAGAGGGCACAACCTTTCCTGTTGCCAGTACTGCTTCCCAATATAAAGACACTTCTCAAAGGAATATGCCTCAATCTTCTACCTCAAAAGCAAGGTAAGATGATCCTGAGGCTAAACTCTTTGAATCTGAACTATCCAGCAAAATATGGCTTGTGCCAACTGAGGAACACTGAATCTGGTTCTGTTATAATAAATGGCAGAAATCTGTGTGTTACCTTGGATGCTGAACAAAGAATAAAGGAGAAGCAAAGCATTTCAGTTGCAAGTGTCAATGACAAACAGGATACATGTACCTCAGCTATTCCAGTGGAAGACAAGGAATTGAGCAATCCTACTGCAGGTGTCATCGTTTTAAGTGACGATGATGAACAAGAGAATCCTGATATTTCTATTTGGCATTGTATAGGTTCCTTTGGTGAAACAGGAGGACCCTATACAATGTCTGCACTCAAACTTTGGACGGAAACTTCTCCAATACCCTTAGAATTCAAGGTCTGGAAGACTGGCCAGAGTGCAACAAAGGCAATATCTGTCACTGATGCCGTGAAACGATTTTTCTCACGCACGTAAGTAAACGGAAACGAAGGGGGAGTCACTTCCTTAATCAAAGTACATAGACAGTGTTAATATAGAATTAAGTACATGGAAAGTTTTAACCAAACAGTTGCTTGGGTGGAATGTTGCCAAGTTAATAGTACTTCCTATGATAATGTTTACTTTGGATGTAAATTTCACCTACAGAATTGCAGCACAAAATAGGAACTCAACCCAGTGAAGCTCTCAAAAGTTGTGTATTTGCTTATCAAATTCGAACTTGTATTCCTTGTTCCTTTTGTCTTATGACCACAATTTTTGCTTTAAGTTATCAGCATTCTCTTGGAAAACTCGATCAAAAGCTAAACAAGGAAAAATTCACTGCGTGAAACTGGAATTTCAACTCCTTTTTGGATGCTCGCACATTATGTTTAAGATTCAATGTAATGTTTGTTTAAATTAAAAAAATATTCTTTTCTTATTAATAATGGATTTAATTACTTAGTTGCTTGCTGCTCCAAAAGGTTTCCAATTCTTTTAGATTCTTTTGTTCGTTTTTCAATGATTAAGGTAGTTACAGCCGACTAGAGGATTTAAGATCAGAAATTAGGATCTCAGTGAGTGTCTGGTTGTGTCTAAGCTAGTTTCGGAAGATTAGAGAATGATATGCTTTATTGAGAGCTAAGTGCGTCTATTGAAGATTGAATTAGATTTACGTAAGTTAGGCATCACATCATCTTTTAGAACATTTTAAAGTTATATCAAATGGCATGAGTGATAACTTCTTTATACTCCCTTTCGATTTTTACCTTTGAATACCTTCACCAAAGAAACAAACTACAATTTGAAAAATACAGGGAAAATGTTCGCAGCACTGGAGGGTAGTAAGCCAACAAAAAGCAAGAGTTAAGAAACCATATAAAACTTTTCTCATGTTCAAATTAAGAATGCACAAAAATCTTTTAAAAAAAATACAGAAGCTAATTTTAACTTGAGAGAGATGTTAATCTTTTAAAAATACACAAGTCAATTTTAACTTATAAATACTAAAAAACATCTATCTAAAATAAGACCTGGGTGCTACAGAGTGCCCATTCTTGGCAAAAGAAAGAACATGGTGCTGATATCTGTCTTCACCTAATAAAGTAAACCGCATAAATAATACAGACATTAAAAGAAACAGTTGACAGTAACAGCCATAATGTTCCCAAGGCAAAGTAATCTTCAAGCGAAGTTATATACATAACCACCTACATCATGCAGGGATAGGTACTTTAACATTCTGGTTCACTGTCTACAGTGGAACCCAAACATGTTATGCTCATTGTCAAGTCATAGCAAATTTAGAACCTTAGAAACCATACATTTTATGAGTGCTTTTTACTCCCTGATTCCAAGTTTAAATCCTAATTACATCAGCCAACAAACATGTAATGCTGACTGGGTAGCATGCATGTAAGTGAGCAGCACGCATAATGAATCAATGATTATTGACTGAGTAGCATAAAGACAGAGCAGGCAAGGGCATAAAAAATACTTCAAACAATATGGTCGTGTGTAACAACCCTCTTTTAAGGCTGTAAGAAGTATATCATATAAAGGCCATGTATAAAATGTTCTAATTTGCAGAACAGTTTGGCATTTTCTACATCTCAAAAAATCCTTCTATTGACTGCTGCTTGCAGCATTTTCTTTCCTCAAAATTCGCAACTGTTCCTTTAACTTTTTGCTCTCTTCAAAATTAGCCTTCCGCTTCAAAGCTTTCTAGGAGAACAAAGAGAGATCCTTAACAAACAACAACAAAAAAATAAAATATAAGAAAAGAAAAAGGTTCACCTCTGCTCTGAAACAGCGATCCAATTTTATTTTCAAATCAGTACATTCGCCAAAGAATTTGGCAATTGGATGTTCTACATGACACTTTTGAAACTGCTCAATAATCTGCATAAACGCACAGTCTAAATTAAAGTTATACTGCTTCACCTTTGCAAGACCAATTACAGTGAAATTCAGGACCAAGTGAAAAAGTTTGCCCTTATTTTCTATTTTTACTTTATTTCCCGTATTCTAAAGCTTATACAAGGAAAAGTAAAAACAGAAACAAATAAAAATTGTCTTCACTCTACCCATTTGCCATACAGACTTCCGAAGATAATAAATAAAGTAGAAATAAAATCTTAAACTAAATAGTAGCTTAGTAAAATCTGAATTTCTAAAGTCCACCGTGGACTGCAAAGGCAATGAAAGGAGATTGAAGCTTTTTAAGTATTGTCATCAAAGCTTCATTCCATTTATCCAACATAAAACTCCACATAGCCATTAAAAGTTTACATTGCAAAGGTGATTTACTCATAGAAACACTAGATTAAGACCAAACATCCTACAGTTAACCATTATCCCATGACAAAACTATGAGCATCAAATTAACAATACACAACAAGTACACCAATAACACAACAACAATATCTATTTAAGAATACATTAATAATAGTAAATAGTTTGGTTTATTTTTAAACAGAGAGATAAAACAAACTCACTTCAGCGCACATTGGGTGTTTGTGCAATGTTAAAGGAGGGTGCATCTTCCACAGTCAAATATATATGCAACACCTTCTCCTGCGGAGCAACCACCCACTGTTATGTTCCCTTCACAGTACCAAACAAGAACTATATTCAAAAAATTGAAATCGGCCGCAGAAGAAATCCAATGCAAAAGATCATAATTTTGAAACCTAGCAAAGCCATAGATTACAACATAGCAAGAAATAAAGTGATGAAATCGATCAAATTGAAATCCAACGGGAAAAATATAAAACCGGAACTTCGAAATCATTATTAAAGTCTCGAAAGTGGGAAATTAACTTACCCGATTCAAATTTGAGATCGAAGGCTCAAATGGGAGTTTCTAAGCTAAGGGCGGTGAAGAGTTTGGAACAACGAATGAGGAACGGGAAAGACACGGCTCATAAATGTTTTTTTTTTTTTTTTTTATATTTTATAAATTAATAAAATAATACAAATACCAGAAAATAATTTTGGGCTTAGACTAAACATTTTTTTTTGCACATGATATACAATACAAAAGGGCCTTTTTGTTTCCGCACCCCTTAAACTAACTTCACACTCGGTCCAATTTTGTTTGTGACAAAAATATTCTTGCCAGAAACAATACACTCCAGAAGCTGAAGAAGAAATTGCCCCAACTTTGTTAGAATTGAATTAATACATTCCAAAAATAATCTAAAAGGAATACATACATGTGTCATTATCGTTAAAGTGTATAAACAACATATTTTATTGTTATTAACTTATATTAATTAAGTAATTACACAAAGTCAATAATAATAAAAAAATATATTTTATTTGGATTTATCAATTTTTTTATAAATCAAAAAGTTCAATTCCCAAAGTAAAATTAATCACTACATAATTTAATAATTACCCGGAATTGACATATTTAATACATATCCCTTTCCACTAGTTCTTAGAAGATGAATATGTTAATTTTTAAGTCAGTTATCAAAATAACTCCTAATACCTACATACTTTTCTAGCAATTAAATTTTTCAATAGTACATAAAACACACTGATTTGATTTACCAATTTGGATATTTCCTTCTTCTATAAAATTTTGAATGCTCGATAATTTTTTTTTTCTAACCTCTTTCACCAAAAAAGATGACATCTCTATATAAATTAGGCAATTGTCATGCCTCGTGTGTTTTGCCTCGTGTATTAGAGAGTAAAATTCTGGAACCTCTCTGTTATCTCTGCAAGGGCAATTGTTCCTTCTCTCCGAACCGGTAAATTCAAAAGGTACATTCATGTCTATTCGTTTTCCCGCATTGATCAACGAATTTCTGTATCAGTGAGTGATAATCTGATTGAATTTTTGTTAGAAACCAAGTGATGGAAACGAGTGAAGGTTTTTCGAGATTGATACTATCTTGGTCTCTTGAGGATGTACTCAACAATGATCTTTACATAGACAAGGTCAGGTTACTCATGTCCTAGCTTTATTAAATGGTCATTTGTTCCTCTATGACGTTTTTTTTTTCCTGAACTCACCGTAGTTAGTTTTAGGTTAAATTACGCTGTAAATTCTCACTTTAAAACTTTGAAGTTTCCTCCCATGGAATTTTTCAGTGTATGAGTGTTTTTGTTGCTACTGTCTAGTTAGGCTAGTAGGCTTTACGCAACTAACTTGCTGTCTGTCGTATGCGTTGGGTTTTGTTTGGTATTTACAAAGTTCCTTAGTGTTGGTGTAATAATTCAATTTTCCTCTTTACATTGTTTCTTGGTGTAGGTGTGAATCAATTTGTTTGACAACATAAGTGGACTGTCTGATTCTGGATCATTTGATTTGAGCCCAATATATAGTGATTTCTAGAGGGGAATATGTGTCACATATCGATATCCTGTACTCTAACATTGCCAGGACTTATTGATGAAGTATCTTATATATGAAGCACTAATTCTTTTATGATGATGATAGGTTATAGTTTTTATTACAATGTATGAGAAATGTGTTTTTACTTGCATTCACGCAATTGCAATTATATATACATTATGTTTTAAGAATTTTTATACATTTTAGATATGTAAGTGTCACATATAGTAACCTGGCAATTCAAAAATAAACATATCGTATCACCCTATCGGATAGTATTTGATACAAGTATTGTATCCATGCATCATACATTTATAAGTAGGTGTGATCACCCTGATCACGCATACAAGGGCTACCTGAGGTTTCTTTAGTACATAACAGGCTTGAGGATTCTTCATTGAGTATGTTCTTTGATGTGAAAAAAATATTGTTTTTCCTTCTTTTTTATATATTGATTTTTTTACGGATTAATGAGTTATGTCATGTGTAAACGAAAATAATTCTTACAGGTTGCATGCAGTTATTGGTTAGTACTGAGGATTTACATCTTTCTAATATGTTGATAAATATCTGATTGTGTAGTCAACATTCATTGCATACTAGAAGCTCCTTACCTTTTTTGCATATAATGAGATACTAAAGCTGTTATGTCTGTACGTTTTAATAGGTGAGGCAAATTCCAAAGACATTCTTGTCCGTAGCTCACTATTTGAAATCATTTACTTTTCCTCTTATTGAGGAAACTCGTACAGATTTATGCTCA
>Ga0214544_1007536_pt1 | contig 18989 bp, 8 predicted proteins | sample CNSS3metaG_FD_160074 | JGI IMG/M metagenome (GOLD analysis project Ga0214544, IMG submission 160074) | Root nodule microbial communities from cowpea collected in UCLA plant growth center, Los Angeles, California, USA - CNSS3 | ecosystem: Host-associated > Plants > Roots > Nodule | place: USA... | reverse complement strand
ATATATATATATATATATATATATATATATAGTAGTGGCGAAACTTGCTTTACCCTTAAGTCGGTCCTAGTAGTGGCGAAACTTGGAAAAAAATTTCAAGAGGGGGGGCAAATTATTTTTTTCTGATTAAAAAAAAGTTTTCATTTTCTCTATCTAAATAAGCACACATGATAGTAGAATTATAAAAAAAAATAACAATAATATATATATATATATATATATATATATATATATATATATATTCTCAACTCCTATGGATTAAAAATTAATTGGAAGCCTATAGTGTTTGAGATTAACATTTATTTTCTATGTGATATCTATGCTACCACTTGTTTTGCATTCTAAGGCTAAACACATTGAGATTAAAACATCATTTCATTGAAGATTGTGTTCAAAAAGGCTATGTAGTTTTAAAAATTTATATCTACACACAATTAATGAAGCATATCTTAACAAAACCTCTTAGAAGAAATATTTAATCGTCTGAGAACATTTATGAACATAAAGATTTTGTGGAAGAATGATTAACCTTCAATGTGCAAAGCATTAAATGATATATGCCATTTGCATTAGACAATTTAAAATTGCATTGATTAGACAATTTGTTTATGGGATTCAAAGCTTAGAGAAATGTGAGATTCAAATTTCTTCTCTGCCCTACAAAAAATATATGAAAAACTAATACGAAAGTTTTGGAGAAACAGTAAAGTTTAAAGGGAGTACACAATCTCATCTTCTGTTTTGGGTTGTGAAGTTATGTTGAACCAAGTGTCAATTGCGAAATCCATTAGTTGCGATAGGGTGAAGATTTGTTTTTATGTTGATTGTGAAGTTGTATATTCTGATACTTGTGTTTTGGGAAGTTGTTCTATGGAGAGAATTTGTCTAAAGAGTTATTGTGTCAAAAATTAGAGTACAAAAAGATGTGCTATAAACAAAAGATTTAGCAACAAGTTTTGAACAATTCCTTTTTTCCTAAACATAGTTACAAGGGCCATATAATTGAGTATGGAAAATAAGTTATTTACCATCTACTAGTAAGTATTCCATTTAACTTGTCTCATTTGTTGTTCTTGAATCTGGTCAGAATCCTAAAGAATATGGGAAATGAGATGGTCAGTACACCCTACACCGCTTTGACAAATTGGTTGCTTTGGCATAAGGGTATTTATCGAAAGTTTTTCAAGGGAGACGGTGTGAAGGAAACCTAATGGAGGGAATCATGTGATGAAGAGAGGGAGAGAACGAGAAAGAAGCCTGGTGAATGAAAGATTTAACGTTTTTCAATAAATTGGTGAACCTATCTTAATATTCTCCCAAGCTTTCCTCTTGCACTTGTTTTGTAGCACAAATTTCTTTTCGTATGGAAGATATTTTTGAAGTTGGGAAGAATTTCTTTAGAAATCTTCTTTACATTTCTTCCCAACTAACAATAGGTGTTGGTTGATAATACAATCACTCTCTGGCAACATCATAGAGGGTAAAGGGAAAAGCTCTCATGTATACTTCATATTTAGAAACATCACTAGGCTTTGTAGTAACGCATATCACCATGAATTCATGCAAATGTTTATGTGGATTTTCTCCATCCAAACCTTGAAACTTTGGCAGTAACTCAATAAATTTTGATTTCAATTCAAAATTAATAGCCTTTTATTTGTGGACCCTGTATGCACAATGGCTTATAGACTATCTCCAAGCTTGCCAACTCTTTCAAGGTTTTCTCACGTTGTTAATCCATATTTTACAAATTAGACACTTCATAGATTAAACATGCTAATGCATTTACACAGAACACAACAAACATAGTGATGGTAACATGGGAAAGATCACAACATAATTATTGAATATAGTGGTAGAAAAGTATCTACACTATAATGCTAAAATTAAAAACAAGAAAGTGTGGTAACTAAACACAAATGGCTTCGAAAACTAAGTTTCCCCGACAACGGTGCCATTTGATAAAGCCTCTAGTCGCATGAAACTTCAATCAATTCAAATTCCCCCTAAAGCGGCAACATGGGTGTCAATCTTAGGAGACATGGTTTTAGTAACTCATTTGTGCTCTGTCAACCATGCAAATTAAGAAAGCTATGGGGAATATATATTTTTATATTCATATCTATATATAATGCAATCTACTCTAAAAATTATGCATGAGCTAATCTAAGACTCTAACAATGATGAATGAGTGTACACAAGTACTGTGATAGATTTCATATTATGAGAATGATGAATTAATTCTATATGATGCCTAACTACTATGTAAATCAACTTGAAAACAATATAGAAATATGATTTAATTCTTGATTCTACCTAAAACAATATAAAAGTGCAAAGATCCAAATTGTTTGATAAAATGACTAAAAGAAAACCTAATATGAACAAAGTGTTTGACATAATATAGAAAAAGAGATAAAACTCTATAAAATGCATAATTAAAAACTGGAACAAGTCTTTACCAATATAAATATGCACGAAATGTAAACAAAACTGATTAAATGCAATGAAATCACGAATTTACCATGTAAACCACACTTTGACAACAAACACAAAAAATAAATCATCAAGATTATTTACAAGTGTAAGATATGTGGTATGTTGTGTAAGATGAGTGATTGCGTCTAATAAACTTGTGAGTATTGCAATGGGTAATATGCTAAGAATGGGGGTTGAATTGGCTTATTAAAAACTTTGATTAATTTTTAAAGCTTAAAACACCTTTAAATTGAATCAAATCAACCATGAAATGAGGATGCAATTGCTATTGGACTACACACTTTTAATTGATTAAAAACATGGACAACAGGCTAATTTCATTAAATAGTTAATAATACAGTGTAAGTCAACAGATAAAAATATTAAATCATTCGATTGAAATATTGGGAATTCTGCAAAATTTCGAATTTACAGTTTAAACAAAAAACAACATTGTTCTAGCCAAAAGGTTCAAAGTTCGATCAGCTAGAGCACTCAAAGTGTCCTCCTCCTCTTCCTTCGAGGTCCTCCTTTATGCCTATCTTATGACCTCTTGAATTCTTCTCGTATTCAATGCTCATCAAATTTCTCCATTTAATTCATGTCTCTTGTCATACCTTGAGCAGTTACCTGAGTTATGAGCTTTAATCTTCTCATTTAGTATCTCATACTTATGACCTAGTGATCCTTTGATATTATTTCTAACAACTAGATTAGCCTTTTGGCATACCATATCAACCCTTTGACAATTAAAGACCATATCCGCCTCTAGGTAGTTAAAGACCAGATCGACCCTAACATTACATAGCCCTCCAGCCTTAACTTTTATAAAGCTTATAGCTAAATAAAAATATTTAACATGTCAAACAAGTAAATCGATCTTGGGCCTAGGAACTAGATCGACCTTTTGGCAGTTAAAGACCAAATTGGCCTTGTGGTAGCCGAAGACCAGATTGGCCTTTGGGTAATTAAAGACCAGATCGACCTTTGGGCAGTTAATGACCAGATTGACCCTAACATTACAAAGCCCCCTAGCCTTTGGTTTGAAAGACTAAAAAGGCTATAAAATGTGAAGAAATGACTCCTTTATCAATTGATATTGGAGCTAATGATATGATCGGTATTTTTGCCTATCACCATATAACACCCTTCACAAAAAGTTGAGAACTCCCTCTTTATTGTCTTTATTTCTTGTTTCTCTAGTTCCTTAATGCCACTTCTTTCATGATAATTAGTATTAATTCTAATAAATGGGATCGGCCACTAACCCATTCATTTATAAAGATTGGCCATTATACCTATCTAAATAATGAGATTGGCCATTGGACCTAATGATGTGATCAGTCATTGGACCTATCCAACTAATGATGTGATTGTTCACTGGACCTATCCAACTAATGATGTGATTATTCATTAAACCTATCCAACTAATGATGTGGTCGGTATTTGGCCTATAGCACCCTTCACAAAACGTTGTATATTATTTACTTTCTAAGTGTTATGACCAGGTATCTACTTCATGTAAATATTACCATTGCCATTTTTGAATAGGCACCTCGGTCAATTGGCGATCAATATAAAATTATATTTAGATACTGAAGACTTACCTTAATTGTAGCATAATCAAATCATACAATATCATCTTAAATTGATCATATGATACTTAATGGATGATGCCTGATATTTTTTTTTCAATTAGATAAATCTTTCACGTTTAGGATGATACATGATCATCTTTTTATGGATTAGATGATACTTGATCATCTTTTAGAATGATGCTTGATCTTTTTCCTTTAGGATATATGATACTTAATCACCTTTTCGCCAACTAAATGATGTTTGATCATCTTTTAACCGATGGGATGATTCTTGATCATCATTTATGATGATACTTGTTCATTTTTCTCCTTTTACTATCATAGGTTTCCTTTTTACCTCTGTTTAGTAGTGCAAATCGTCTTACATGTCCTTTTTTTCTTTATAGGCACTTTAACAAGTCGCCTTTCATCTCTTTTAGGTCCTTTAAAAAGTCGCCATTTTTTTCTTCTTGTGCGCTTTCAAAGGTCGTTAATATTTTTTAATGCCTTGATAGATCACTAAGTGCCTTGAAAGGTCACCTTAATTTTTAGGTTTAGAACCTTGCAAGGTCACTAGGCGCCTTGAAAAGTCACCTTGGTTTTTGAGTTTAGTGCCTTGAAAGGTCACTAGATGCCTTGAAAGGTCCCCTTCATTTTTTGAGTTTAGTGCCTTGGAAGGTCACTAGGTGCCTTGAAAGGTCACCTTGATTTTACTTTAATGCCATGAAAGGTCACTAGGCGCCTTGAGAGGTCACTTTGATTTTTGATTTTAGTGTCTTGAAAGGTCACTAGGTGCCTTGAAAGGTCACCTTGATTTTTTTAGTTTAGTGCCTTGAATGGTCACTAGGTTCCTTGAAAGATCACCTTGATTTTAGTTCAGTGCCTTGAAAGGTCACTAGGTGCCTTGAGAGGTCACCTTGATTTTTTTAGTTTAGTGCCTTGAATGGTCACTAGGTTCCTTGAAAGATCACCTTGATTTTAGTTCAGTGCCTTGAAAGGTCACTAGGTGCCTTGAGAGGTCACCTTGATTTTTGAGTTTAGTGCCTTGAAAGGTCACTTTTATTCTCTTTTGGACACTTTCAAATCTCACACCTTCAAAATGAGAAAAAATAGAAATACAATACATAATCTACCCTTGAATATGAAAAGGAAAAGAAATAAGAATTTGTTACGTGACAACAACAACACTATTTGTAATTCTTCACCTTCGCTTGACGGTTTTGAACAATGAGCCTCATCGTTGTGTGGAAACTCTTCTAGTCCTTTGCAACCTTTTTAGAGATTTCTATTTCAATGTTCTTCAAAAGAAGGCCTAATGGAACAAGTATAATTATATTAGTTATGAATCATATAAATATTTTATTTTAAATGGCGTAAGATACTATTTCATTGTTGATCTCCTTGAAGTCGATTTTCCAAAGGTTGATCTCCATAAAAGTAGCTTTTATGGCCAACCTCCCTACGGGCAAATTCCCTAATCTCCCTATGGACGACCTCCTTATGGCAAGCCTTCCTATGCTCGATCTTTGTGTGCAACCCCGAGGTCCATCTCATTAAGGCTGAGCTTTTTTGGTTTGATATCTTGGACCAACCTTCTTAAGCTCGAGAACTGACTATGGTTGATCTCTTCAAAGTATAACTTCTCACTTCTTTCATTTTTCTTTTATGTTTCCTTTTTTAGATTTAATTCCTCGATGCTTCCTTCCATTGACCAAATTGTGGAAAAAAGTTTGAATGAAGCATATGCATTGGTAAATTCTTGATGCTTCCTTCTTGTCATTAGATCACCGGTAAAAGCTTGAATGAAGCATATGGATCAGTATTTTCTCAGTGTTTCCTTCTTGTCACCATATTGTCGGTCAAGCATGAATGAGGCATATGCATCAGTAATTTCTCGATGCTTCCTTTCATTTTTCGATTAGTTTATCAATCTTAATGGCCTTCTAACTCCCAATTCAAATGATTTGATTTGGCTATGAGCCGTTTGGATATTTTTGATGTATAAGAAAAGAAAAGTACCTTAATTTGTCGGGAAGTGTTTTACCGACGCCCCACGGTGGATGCCAAAATGTTCTAGCCAAAAGGTTCAAAGTCTGATCAATTAGAGCACCCAAAGTGTCCTCCTCCTTTTCCTTCGAGGTCCTCCTTTATGCCTATCTTATGACCTCTTGATTTCTTCTCGTATTCAATGGTCATCAAATTTCTCCATTTAATTCATGTCTCTTGCCATGCCTTGAGCAGTTACCTGAGTTATGAGCTTTAATCTCCTCATTTACTATAGCATACTCTTGACCTAGTGATCCTCAAATATTGGTTCTAACAACTAGATCACCCTTTTGGCATACCAGATCGACCCTTTAATAATTACAGACAAGATCGACCCTAACACTACAAACATGAAAACTTAACAATATTTATTCAAATAAGCAATTCAAATATGAACCAAGCTTCAACTCATGCTATAACACACAAGAACAGTTAAAAGATTATACAAATCACAAATCTTGGACCTTTAAAGCACAAATCAAGAGAGAAGGGATAGACATAAGCACAAGGACACAAGGTTTTTATACTAGATCATTCAAATCTAAGCTACATCTAGTTTGTCAAGGCAACCCGAGCCTGCCTTGCACTATTTCAAAATATTTACACAATCCACAAGTTTACACTTTCAAAATAAGCAAAAATACAAACCAAGACTCTTGGATCCCACTAGAATCTCAACAAGCACAGCAAGATCCCACTTGCAAACATGGAAAACCACCAAGTAGCACCCAAAAACTAGAGAAAGATCAAACTTGAATGAAGTCTCTCCCTAGCAAACCAAACCTCTTTCTTCAAGTTCCTAAACCAAGCAAAATTGCTCAAAGAAAGATCAAAGATCAATCACCAAAGGATGCACTTTTGTATGATCTAGAGGAGAGAGTTTTACCTAAAATTCACAATTGTAAGACCCGAGAAATTTAAATAATTAAATAAATAAATATTTAATAAAGGCGGGTAACGGGAAACTTTATGGTAATTAATGCTGGAATTAATGATAAGGAATAGTACTAGCTCAAGTGGTTAAGAGTACTTAGTTATTATGAAAGGACTTGAGTTCAAGTCATGGGTATGCCATTATTGTGTAATTTAATTGATTATTATTTTAATAATAATATACTTGATCATGATAAGTGATAATATAATTCTAGAATTATAAGATTATCATGAAACATGAATTGGTTGAATGCTTGAGCATTAACTTGACAACAGTGTGGTTGTGTGTTTGAACCTTGGCTTAAGCGAAATAAGTTCCTTTTTCCCAATTTTTTTTTAGCATGAATGAGGGGGATCATAAAACCCTAGTCGTCTTGAGGAGCAGATGGAAGGGCTGGTAAACCATCTCATATTGGTTATTGAATGGCAATTAAACCCCATTTCAATGCATTTTCGTTTTCTTGCATTAAATCATAATTAAGGCATAGATAAGGGGAAAATTAAGGGTGATAAAGTGTTTTTTGGAGGCTGCGTGTACCGTGGGGGGGGGGGGGGGGGGGGGGGGAGGGGGGGGGGAATTAGAGTAACCAATGTGCGTTAGTGAGTGAGAGGAAGAGTTGAACAGGGAAAAGCACGAGAAGGTTTTGTGGATCAAAAAGCTAGCTTAGGTTTTGTAATTGGAGAACGGATTACCAGGTTTGGGGAGTTACACTTCGTATTTTGTATTGAATTGTATGATTCTGGACTGAATAAAATGCATATGATCCTTGAATTTCGCTAAAACTGCATAAACTGTTCGTGTTTCTAGAAATTTCTAGAACCTGCCTGGCGGCATTGATGACCCACCAAGCGACTCATGTCTTCAGAACCCATTTTCTGGGTTTTGCTATGAACCGCCTAGCGGCGGTGTGTTGTTCACCAAGCGACGCGAACTGGCTTGCCCAATTTCTTTTGGTTTATGGTGTTTCAACGATGTTGAGATGTTGGATTGACTTTCTATATAGAATTATATGATTGGCGTTGTGATTTAATGTCTGAGGTTGCCTATTTGATGAAAATTGCATGAATCTTTGCATGTTTGGGGGATTAGGGCTCATGATGGGATTGGGGATGAGGATATATGATTTTTGGTCTTTAATTGGGATTCAAGTTTTGTGAAATTGATCTAGTTTGAAACAGTGTGAACTATATATGTTTGATTGAATGCTAAAGGTGTGCCTAAAATTCATGACTGAATCGATAATTGGGATTTCTAGGGATGTACGAGTGCAGGAAAATCTGGGAAAAACCCATAATTTGTATGCACCGCCTGGCAGTACATGAACTGCACCAGGCGACACATTACTGCAGAATGGGTACTCTTTTTCTGCTTCATGTGCCGTATTCTAGGGGTTGTATGTAATCTTATATGCTTAAAAATACGATTAATTGAGTAGAGAATATTACCATCATGGTGAGCACCTAAATATGAATATGTGATAATGGGAATGAAAGAGGGAAAAAGAGATTGGCTTATTGTTTTACTATTGGGGTTGTAAAAGAGTCTTTTTGAAAACCTTATTTGGAGTTGTAGTTGTAATTCAGTATGATCTATTTTAACTTGGTAAAAGAGTATGTGTGAGGTGAATCACTTTAATAATTGATAATGGTTTGGACTTTACTATGAACCCATGATTGTGTTGAATTATGAATTGTATGCTGAGTGCTTGAGGTTCAATAGAACCTGCCCAAAAATGCCAAAAACCAATAGCACCCTAGTATGGCGCTTGGCAATGCAGGACAAGTCGTAGGGGATAGGGACCCAAAAAAGTGGCAATGGCCACTGAAATTGCATGACACCTAGTGGAAGGGGTGGTCTCGCCAGGTGATGGTGGACGGGCAAAGACACTAGAAGGCGCGTGGTCCTTGGCGGCATGTAGCCTATTTCAGGCAGTCTGAAACCAATTTTCGCCTACCAATGTGTGTGAAGCATCAGGCGGTTTCGAGTGTAGAATTGGATTGCGTGGAGGATTCTACACAGCTTTGGATGGAGGTTTTGGAACGATGATTTGTCGGGGGCCCAATTACGAGTGGATCTTGTATTGGGGTAAAGACCACCCCGAGGTACTAGCCTGGTGGGTTTGGAAGTCTAGTAGAGTGTGCGAGATCGTAGCTCGTACAGATGGGTCTCAAAAGATTGTCATCCTCGGTATTAGCCGACGAGTTCTTGATGTAGCTTCTTTTATCGAATCTTCTTCATTTCAATCTTCAAATAATCTTCTTTGTGATCTTTCATTTGTAAAATATCATTTGTTGAAGCTTTTGCACAACAAAATGTATTCTTTGAAGCTTAATCCATTATTTCCTTCTTCAGATCATATAGCATTTGATATAGAATATATTAATATTATTTCTTCTCAAACGTTCAAAAAATTCTCTACTAAAGAATACTTAGGAAATATATTATATAATACCTCATTAACAGTAATATCAACTATAATTAGATATAATCAAGATATGATAAAGATAAATCAAATACATAAACATGATAAAAAGATCATCCAAATATTGTTAGCACTTATAAATATTTCTATATGTTGATAAATGATCATTTGACATTTAATAATTATTTTAATTTTAAAATATATTTTTTTATGAAAATCTTTAATTCAAATTTAATTATCAAGAAATAATTTTAAATGTCATGAATTATTTCAATAATTTTGATTCCCAATAATCAAATAAAAATATCATATAATGCCATGTAGTACTCTAGTGCTTCATTCTATTTCGTTGACTCGTCTAACGCCAAGATTCGTCTAATGCATGTTGACTATATAATGCCATGTTCATTCGAATAATGTCAAGACTCGTCTGGTCAACCCGAGCTCGTCTACTCTTCAGTTTTAGACTTGTTTAATCCAATCTTTATATTTCGTCTCTTTTATGCTAATTATACTTATGAAAAGGCTTTCTTGAAACTCACGAACACACATTAGATAATAAAATATATAATCACACTTTATACATCATCTAAATAATGTGTCATCTAATTAGTGTACAGTGTAATGATTATTAATCTAGTTTTTCTTTATCTAGACCTTTAATGAGTACATTCTACAATTTAACAACTAGGGAGCTTTCATAGGCAAGAGTAAACACATTATATGAACAACCATATATATTTTCACTTTCATATGGTGTTTGTTATCATAAAAATTAATAACATATTTCTTCATACTATATAGCTTTTGATTATAATAAAAAACTACTTATGTCTTTTGTCTAGAAGGCTATCTTGAATTGTTTGGTTTCAACACTTGAGTAATCACAAAGAGATAACCTATTCAATTGTGAAGTAGGTTCGAAGATGGAATTGATGTTGCAAAAGAGGGATTGGTGTTGTTATGGTGTTGCAAAATTAGTGTGGTGAAAGGGGAAACCATGTTGGATGGGTTCTATTGTTTGTAGGGTGTAGAATTGTTGTTTGGTTAATGATGGAGTTATATTGGTGTTTTGAGTTAACAAAGTAGAAGAATGATTAGATCGAAGACGAAGCTTTGTGTTGATGTTGAGATTGGGGTCATGAGTGCATTATTATACACTTAAATAATACTTAATCGTAGATATCTTAAGGTATAATTGATTTTAAATCTGATGTTTTAACTAGGATTTGTCCAATTGCATAAAATGAGCTTTGAATGAAAATATACTAAAACAAAATTTTTAAGCCATGCTAATCAATACATGTTATAGGTAGATGAAATGCACTAGATGATCTAGCTATTTGAGTCTAATTTGAACGTCTAGTCTATGGAATTTGCCTAAATGACTTAATAAATCATTTATGTGTTGAGTTTTATGGATACCACTACATAAATGTTTCTTGAGTATTCTAATGTGTGCTTCCTATAATTGAAGTGAAAGCAAGCTCATAAATCATCTATAGATGATATAAGAATTAATCGTTTGATGACCTTATAGACAATATAAGTATGACTGAATTGGAGATTTTCCAATGATCAAGGGAAGTTAAGATCTCAAACTTCAAGAAATGAAAGTTTTTTTAAATATGGAGAATGGAAGAAGATAAAAGACAAGTCATTTAGTTAGTGTATTTCCAAAGTCCTCTAGTCCAGGTATTGACTTATCAATGTGTTGTTGAAGTCTTCTAATTTGTACAAGGTTAGACTTTTCTACTCAGTTTTTTACCAGAATTTTGTAATGAAATCATCTTGTTAACTTCTCTACTAGATGACTACATAATGATATCTTCTAATCGACTTGTCTAATGATATCATTCAATGCACTCATCTAATACAATCGTTTACTGAGACTCATTTCATGGCTTCATCAAATATGTTTCATTAGGAAATGTTTGAGATAACATTGGAGATAATGTTTTTCATTTAACATAGTATTCTACGAGCTTAATCTTATCTCTAATCCCTTACATCTTTGCACAAAATCTACATAAAATATCTACACAAATATCTACAACAAAAGCAACATTGTTGTGTGTTCTCAAGCACAAGAATTGAATACAGTTGTTGTGAAACCACTAATGTGAAGCAAGGACAAATGTGTTATTTGTTTTGCATTTTAAATCCATCAACTAAAAGCTCAAGCTTTTTTTATTCCAAGCAACATATTTGAGCATCAAAATCTACTATAAAAGGGGAGCTTTACAACAACTTCTAGCATTAATTGATCACCTCATCCATTTGTCGCTGCTTCCCTTCATGTCCACTAAACTTTAGAAACTAACCATGTCATGAGGTTGTGTGGACAATGCATGATATGAAAAAGGATCATGTTTGGTAGTCAAATATGACTCTATGGAACAATAATACCATTAAAGGGGGGTTTTTTTGGTAGGCGAAGAATCTCAGAGAATTAGATTCATTACACAAAAATCTTCAGAAGTAGTTCATAACATCATGTATGGAATGAATAGTATATGAAAATTTATGTGTATTGTTGAATATGTGATGTGTTCTATTTATACATGTATTTTAGGGTTATTAACTTACCCTTGCTCTTTATGTTTGTGATTTTTACTACTATGATCATGTACTTGTGTTACACAAAGTGGGTGATAGGTCTCAAGGAAGTGGACAACAGTAGAAGGGCAGACATTGTCCAAGGTTAGAAAGAGAAAATGTATATGTACAAGTGGAATTATATATCTCTAGAAAATGTAAAGCAATAATCAAAAATATGTTGTAAATTTTTGTGAGAGAAATTTTTAAGTAATGAATAGCTTGTGTGTGTGTCTATATATATATATATATATATATATATATATATATATATATATATATATATATATATATATATATAGACATATATTCAATCTTGTTTCTGTTAAATGATTTAATTTAAAATTCTTTTATAAGTATTGAAATGGTTGAAATGTCAAGAAAGGGGGATTGAATTGGCTAGATAAAAAAATATGTTGACTTTTAAAAGCTTAAAACAATTTTCAATTGAATCAAATCAACCACCAAGTATGGATGCAAGCACTCATGGATTGGACACTTTCAATCAATCAAAAATAGAGTTAGCCAATTGATTTTAATAAACAGATACAGTATTGATAGAATCAACAAGTTAAATCACAAAAACAGTCGACTAAAAAATTGGGAAAATGTAGAGATGTGAATTTGTGATTTAAGTTAGGAACAGTATGAAAGATCAGTCAAGATAGGTTCAAATGAGTTAGACAAACATGAACAATGCTGCAGATAATGCCAGATCACACAAGAACATCAAAATGATGATTCAAATAAAAAAAATTAAACTTTAAATAGCAATACAAGAGAAAAGGGTCAGAGAAAAGAGCAATGCATAAGAATTTTATACTGGTTCACTCAAACTTAAGTTATATCTAGTTAGTCAACGCAACCCAAGCCTAACTTTTCACTATTTCAAAAGATTTACAAAGTTCACAATATTACAATTTCAAAATATGCAAGGTATATGGGTGTGTGTGTGTATCGGTGTGTGGGTGAGTAGCTGGGTGTGTGTGGGTGTGGGTGTATGTTTGTCTGCATCAGTGTGTGGGTGTGTGACTTGCCATGTTCGAAGGACATGCTTCCCATGCTAAGGCGTACTAAACACACCTCATGAATATGTCATGCAGATTAGGGTTGCTTGAGGCCTAAGCTAGCCCAAGTAACCTTAATTTACGTCTCCCACGCAAAGCCCAACCTTCTAGGCCTAAAACTAGACGAAAAGCCCAAAATAAAACTTAATACATCTCCCACAAACCCTATACTACTTGGCTCAAAATACAAGGCCCAAAGTAAACTTATTCTAATTGTTTACAATTGGTCTTGGCCCATGAGAATAAAAGTTTAGGCCCATTCAGCTCAGTTGAGGCTCAATCTTCTTGTATGCACTTGGTCATGGATGGGGTGTTTTCGATCATCCCTTCCAACTTGAGAAGGATATGTCTTCATACCTGCATGCTTCTCCATAATAATAGCCATTTTTCATTAGTCATGTTGTGTGTTTGTCCTTTAGGTTATGAGTTACGTTGAGAAATGTCTCCCTTAAGGAAAATGTATCTCCCAATGTTCATACGCCTTTTATCAAGTGAATGATAAAGGTATATGTTCTTAGGAGCATTTTACTTAGTTCCTTGTGTACCTTATGTTGTTTCCATGTAATCTTGAAGTGGTTTTCTTTTTCAGCATAATGTTTATTTTGATCTGACTTTTCTTCTTCCTTAGATGGTGAATTAAAGTTGACCTCCTTTTGTTCTTTTCATAAGCCTTTTGCTCTTAAAATTATTACATTTGCTAGGACACTTAAAATTTTTTTATCTTTTACATAAATACTTGGAATATGTTATTTTAGTGGTATAAATGTACGTTGAATTTTCTTATTCTTCATTTTCTTTATTTTTTTCTTCATCTCTTTTGTTTTTCATTTGTACTTGGTTCTCTATGACCTAGGGTAGTGTTAAAGGATGAAGAACAAACTTTATTTCCTTATAAGCTAAGGTCATTTCGTTGGTAAAGCCATTAGGAATGTATTTCATGTCAAATTGCCAAGGTGTCCTCAATTAAATTTGACAAGCTTCCATAGGGACTATATCACAAAACACAAAATCCTAATATTTTCCAATGGAAAACTTGACCTTCACTTATTGGTTCACTATCACATTCCCATCTTCATTAAGTCAATGAAGTTTATAAGGCTTCAATCAACCTAGTGCTACAACAATTACAACATGACACCCTATCTACAATGAGAGAACAAGTAGTCTAGAGATGTATGCGTAAGGTATTAGTGCTCATATGAAATCATGCACCTTTCTTGGTCTTTCTTTAATTCAACTCTTACCATCTAAATTTCATTCTCTACATGAGTATATGAGTTTAGTAAAGTTAGGATGACATCACGTCAAAATTCCTACACCAATGTATACACTACACTATGCAATATGCAATTCTCCTTATAGATAAGCATATTCATACAATTCGCACCATCATAATATCATCAAATCATATTTCCCCAATAGATATTTGGCATTCAACTCAGGCTATATTCAACCTAACATACACCATCAGCACAAAGTTATTATATTTCCATTTTCATCAAAAAAAAAAACTTCTATAGAAATCTATTACTAATTTTGGCTCAACATCCCCCTTTTCTAGCCCAACAAGTCCACTTTATAGCAAGGCTTGCCCAAGAATAACAAGGTGTGCCTAACAAAAACAAAAATATAAAGTTTTATTCCAACTAGATCTTATTGACATTGTGCTTGTGCCTAGCGACCAACCTAGTGCTCAACGATAGAGGCCTAGTGCGTAGTGGTACAAGCCTGACACCTAATGCCTAGAACCCTAGAGCTCCCTAGAATTAAATTTCCAAGTTGCACCTAGAGATCCCTAGGTAGTGCCTAGAGCCCCAAACAAATGGAGCTCACTGGAATTTAATTTCCTTTGATTCTCAATGGTATTGAGGTGTTACTCAATGCCAATGTAGAAACTCATAATTAGATATGTGTATAAGATTGGTCCTTTTGATATATCTAAGGTACTTTATCTTTTTTCTATCATAAAATGAATATAATTTAGTTAAAATTTTCCTCACATAGTAGCAATTGATCAATTAAATGCACTATACTCAAATCTAAATTTTTCCAAAGCAATTTCAATCACAAAACTCAATCAAACTTAAACAAGTAACTTCATAATTACGATTCAATATCACAAAGACTACACACTAGTTAAAATATTAACTAGTCATTTGCATCAAACAAATAACAAAACAAAATAAGTGATCATTCAATCAAACCAACTCAGAATCATGAAACAGACCAAGACTAAAATGATTATAGAAATAAAAAAAAGCTTCCTTTACCTAGAACAAGATCCTTATTACAAACCCCAATAGCTCACACTATTCCTATACTTTATAGTTCATCACAAGATGCTTACCTATAAAAATATCATATCAAATAAACTAAGCACATCAACATGATAACAACTAAATAAAAATTCACTTTGAGCTATTTTGAGACAAATGAATGGATCTAAGAGCCACATGCATGTGAAAACACTAAAATGACTCTAAAATAAAGCAAAAAGTGAACTTATTGTTAAGTACATAAAATATGTTGTTTTTACTAGTTACTATTGCTTTCTTTAAGATTTGTTTTAGTTAATTAGCTTATTTTAGACTACATTCTTTTATTTTAGTAAATTCTCTTTTGCTCTAGAATTAGTGTTCATAGAATAGTTTTAACATAATTTTTAGGATTGTATAAGTTGTATTTAGTTTTTAGCAATTTAGTTTTGCACTTATAGGATTAGGACTTTAATTTTAGCTAGCTTGACTAGTTAACCTAGTGTTATAGGAGCATAAGTTATACTAAAGGTAGATTTCAATCATTAGTGCAATACATTGTATTAGTTATTAGTTTTAGTCAATCAGTGTCTTAGTTAGTAAGTAAAGATAGTTTAGACTAAGTAGAATAGTAAGTGTAAAAGTTATTTCAAGTTTTTAGTTAAAAGTAGTTAAATAGCTTGGTATAGGTGTTTTTCATTGGGTTCATATGATGAACTTGTATAGCTTGTATTGGTGGAGTAGAATTAAAACAAGGACGGCTAAGGAGAGTTGATTGAGGTCTGATCAAGAGTAAAGGAAGGGAAAAACACTAGTAGCAAAAGCAAATTTGTGACAACTTTTGGACTTAATTGCAGAGTTGACTTTATAGTTGAATTTTTGCAATTCAACTCCTAACCTTGTGCCACTTGTGGGGGACCTCAAGAGACATTAAAAGATACTTGTGTTGAGTTGGAAGACCTTGGAAAGGGGGCTGGAAGCTGACTCAACAAATGCTCACCTCATACACTTGATTAGTCAACCATTCTAGATAGTTTAGTTAGTTTTAGTATTTTTTTGGTAGTTATAGGAAGTAGAATAGTTAACTATACCAGTTAAGTGAATTTAGGAGAGTTAAACAATGTAAATATAGCTTGGAGGAGAAGAGAACTCCTTACAATTAATCTATAGAATTTATAGAACAATTTTCTCTCATATTTTGTTCTTTAGAGCTCAAGGATCTAAGTGAGATAGGTTCAAGAACTACAAGAATTTGTATCTACATTCGGTATTCAATTTTAATTCATGTTTTCTTTCCATTTTCCCAAATTAAATTCTCTTCTTGTTTATTTTCGTTTTTACCCATGCTCAAGTTGAGTTCATGTGTGTTCTTCATTCTTGGTGCAAGTTCATCTTAAATTTGTGATTTGATTGGTTTTTGTTCCATATCCTACTAAGTTTTGGTTATGGATTCATGCCAATGACTTAGTGTGTTCAAAAGTCAAATACACCATAGTTTCTGACTTAAACTTGGCCATTGGAAGTAAAATCAAGATATGAACAAGTTTAAGTGGTTTTGAACTAAGAAAATTTGTTTCCACTATAATTTTGAAATTTAGGTTAGAGTTTTGATTTATGTGAATTGTAATTGATTAAATTAGGTTGGATTAATGTTCCTAAACATGTTATCACTCTTAATATTCTAACTAAACACAAAAACACAAAATAACAATTTTTCTCATTAATTATCATTTTTCTTATTAATTCTAGTTTTGGAATTCATGATTTTTGTTTATACTCAATCATTTTGATCCATTTAAATTTATATGTTCAATTGTTGTTAACAAAAACTATTTTGCATCATCAATTCATCCATTGATCCCTTCCATATCTAATCCCCAACCTTACCCTGCACTTTTCACAAGAGCACTTCACTATTTCTACATAATTTTCTGGTTTCTTGTGATTCTAGGTTTTTACAATTTCTATTCAGTTTTCTATGCATATTTTAGTTGTACTTGGTTTTTAAATCATGTTTAATATTGCTGCATTAGTTTAATGGTTCTTAAATGTCGTTCCTAGTCTTAGATAAGCATGCATAACAGTGTTCTAGAATTTCGGTTTTAAATAGTTAAATTTCCCCAACATAAATGGTTTACTTGAATTTTCATCTTTATATTGTCATTTTCATGGATTGATACCCAAGGTTTCTCTATACTATATTTTAAGGGAAATTGGTATTCATATGAGAGGTAGAGTAAGTATTTAGAGAGAATTTAGAGGAACATTTTAGAAAAATGTTGTTGAGAGATGGTGTTTCTTATAAAATGAAAATCGATTAATAGAAATTATATTTGTAATTTGACTTTTTTATTAATGAAATAATCGAGAGTCATCTTTAAAATCATTATTAATCTTAAACTAATTTCTAGGTCTTTACAATAAATAACCAAACAATATGAAAATAATAGTTTCCAAAAGAATCATAGTTTGAACATTTAAATGATTCCATCAATTGAATAAATCAATTATACAAATTAAATTTCAATATCATTCTAATTTCTAAAATGCATATTGATCACAAAGAGAAAAATCGAAATTAAGGAAAAGAAGAACAAACTCAAAGTAAAGAACGATCGATGCAAGAACTTAATTCGTACTGTTTGATGTTGATTTCGTTAATTGATCATCAGATATTTAGTTCCCCGTTACTAAATATCAAAACCAAAAATGCAAAGAAAATGAGGAAAACTAAAACCCTTAAATTGTGAAATTGATTTTGTGTATCTTGTGTTAAGCGTAACAAGCCCGGAAAAAAGTCCCTAAACCTAAACATTAATGCTACGAGTTATGGAGAATAATGGGTCTCAAAGCGTTTTGTATCATCAATTGCATTTGTCTCAATAATTGTCTCTATCAATATGCACTTGATAATTGTCTCTATCAATATGCACTTGATTAAGGATGATATTAGGTTGTGTTGGGAAAAATATCTGAGAATGACTTTATTAATAGAAAAATAAAATAAATACAAGGAAATACATAGATAATTCTCTCGTGTCCTTTGACCCCGAGTACATCCACACTCTCAATAATTTAACACAATCCTCACAACGCTCTTATTACAAGAGTATAGAAAATAAGAAGAGTCAAATACAAGCTTGAAGTGTCTTTGACTCGGGATGAGAAACATTATGGACTTAGAGCCCATTATATAGTCACTAACACTCACCCCCTTGGTTGTCCTAAGCGATGTGGAACTTTTCAAGATATGTTATTTTCATCAGCCCAACATATTGGAACGAGTATAAGTAATGCTTACTCGTTATTCATTTTGCTATCTGTCTATTTTTTTATATATTTCAAAAAATACTTTTGGATTTTTTTTATGTCTATCGGTGTTTACCGATAAACCTGCTAATACCTTTTTTACTTTTATTATATTTTATACAAGGTCATGTTGACATTATTATGAATTTTGACATGTCAAGTATAATGACACTTCAAAATGTAAGACCCTAGAAAATGGCGTTTTAAAAGTGATAGTGGTTTAAAAATAGTGAGACTCGATTATTTTAATATTAAAAGGTTTTAGTATAAATAGAATTGTTATAAACGAGTTTCATTATTTTA
>Ga0214544_1007532_pt1 | contig 19002 bp, 7 predicted proteins | sample CNSS3metaG_FD_160074 | JGI IMG/M metagenome (GOLD analysis project Ga0214544, IMG submission 160074) | Root nodule microbial communities from cowpea collected in UCLA plant growth center, Los Angeles, California, USA - CNSS3 | ecosystem: Host-associated > Plants > Roots > Nodule | place: USA... | reverse complement strand
CAGTTTATAACAGTTCAGTACAGTTCATATTATAGTGCAGTGCAGTTCAGTACAGTGCAGTTCAGTCCAGTTTATTTTTCAGAAAAACAGTTCAGTTCAGTTCGTCTGAACTGTTTTTCAGTTCAGTACAGTTCATACGAACTGTTTTTTAGTTCAGTGCAGTTTGTGGTAGTTCAGTACAGTGCAGTTATTTTTGTCCAGCCCTACTAATTAGAGCATCTAAACCATTCGAATTCTGATAGTATATTCAGGTTAAAGTATAAATTTTGTCCCTGAACTTTACACCCTTCCTCATCTTAGTGCCCACATGAAAAAATCCCTACATTTTGGTCTCTACGTGAATAAAAGTTTACAAAATGTTCCATGTTGGTTGTGTCAGATAACAGTGTTAGATTTCATATGTATAGCTGATGTTTAGTTCCCGTGTGAAAAAATGTACAATTCATTTTAGTCTCAACATTAAAATTAAACAAAACCCGATGCTTTGCTATTTACACCTGACATTTTTTTCCTTTCATCCCAACTATATGTATAAAAAAAATAACAAACCATTATAACTTCATTAAATGGCAGATACCAATCCACAAAGAATTTCTCAAGGACCAAAATGTAGAGTACTTTGTGAAGGGGGCCTAATACAAAAAATGTGTAATGACCAATTTTTTTAATTTAACAAAGTATTTTGTAGAAATTAAAGGCGAAATCAATATAAACATTTGGCATATACAATGAAACCCAGATCTTCAGGATACATATGTACATTGAACATGATTACCTTGTGAAGTTCCTCTTAGTTTCCCAGCAGCTATGATTCCAGTATCCTTTCCTTCACATCAGTTAATCCATAATGGTCTTCATCAAGAATCTTTTGCGCCCGAGTAACATCAAAGTTCTCATCGCTGAAATGAGAAATTAACTGATTAAAGTTCATGAAATTTGAAATAGTTTGGAGTTAACATAAAAATGACAGTTTTCAGAAAATAAAAACGCTGCCTCATCCAAAAGTCTCTGAACACTGCCCTTAATTGGTTATGCATTTATTTGTCACCTAAGGGCCTTTTCAAACCCCTATTTGGCAGCTATCCTAAATTTAAGGTGAAAAACATATCTGTCCCACATGGTAATGGTTGGTGTCTATATGAGGTAAGCCAAGAAATCTCAAATAAATTTAAATTACTCTAGCAATAACAATAAGAATGAAATTTGTAACATCCCAAAAATAATAGTCTTATTATTACTTTGTTAATCATGTGATTAATATAAATATAATGTAATGTTCAGTCTTCCAAGAAGTGTCTAAAATTTTTTCTGATTACATACAGGGTACATTAATAGGAGGATCTCTGAAATACACGTATATTTATACATATATAATTAATCCTAAATTACCATACCCATACTCGGAGTCTCACTGGATGCTCCTCACCATCGTCTGCAAGATCCTCTATAGATACATCTACCTTATCACTTGTGTGTGTGTGTGTATATATATATAAAAGATCATTGTCGGTTGGTATGAAACACCACAATAGAAATGAAGGGTAAGCTTATTTACTTTTAACATCTATCATAATTTTATAAGAATTTAAATAAATTTTGTAGTAACTATTCAATATAAATAAGCTTTCATCCGTCAATACACCACATTGTATCAATGATAGAGACTTAATCATTTATTAAAACTTTAACATGACCTAAACTCAATTTTCAGAATACTAGTGCATTGAATTGAATACTCATGAAAGTCATGCAACTGTCATGTATAGAAAATATACGACCTTAACTCCTCTTATTTCAAATCATCATCCTTATCCCAAAACATTATGACAGGGTTCGTTCCTTTCCGTCCTCAAAGTCATGGTACTATTCCATACTGATCCTGCAAACTACTACCTTCTTTGATTCTCACTACCTAAATTCCATTCTTTATAAGTAAGTGAGTTTAGTAGGGTCAGGATTACTTCACACTTCAGATTCCAACTCAATGCACTGGTCCAGGTCCCATTTAATATGATATTTCTCCTTAGAAATTATCATATTCACACAATTCACGCAATCGCAATACATGCATATAACATACACCATCACAACAAGTTCATCTTATCCATTCTCATCAAACCATGAAAAACGATCATAGAAATTTCATATCACAATATTTATCAGATATGTAGAATTCAATATCATTTATATGGTTCACATTCTCATCATCACTATCATTCCAGTCAAAAAGGTTGCACAAACAAATACATGTCCAACAATTCATCAACGGAACATAAAACAATAAATAACTAATTCAATCCGGCCAAATAAAAAATCATATTAATGTTTTGAACTTATAAAAATTAATAAGCTTCCCTTACCTCGAAATAGTTTGTCTAAAGCTAAAATTCCACTGCTCAATAGATTGAGTAATTCCCAACCAGAGAATCTGTTGTAAAATGTGGTCGGTCCAACATGCTCCTTCTTGCTTCATCTGCTAAGCATTGTGATCAATTTTCAATCAGACTGACGTTAACTGACAGCACTGCTACTGCTGCACACTTTATCCTTGTATACAGCTGATTGTAGAGTGAAATGTGCTGCTTTGAACTTAAAAGTTGTCCTAGATTCTGTCTCGTCGTATGTGCTTCTCATCTGCTACCAATAGTCGCCACAGGAGCATACCCCATCTCTAAAATGATGGTATCGAATAGGATCTCTAATTACAATATGTCGTTGCTCTATGATTGCTATAAGTTTTGCAAACTTATGACAATCTCCACAAATCTTTAGGTTCTTCCATATTCTAATAGTTTTCTCTTTAGGAAAGCTCATGATACCAAAAACAATTGCCAGTTTCTCACTGTGGTATCTAAGAGAGTCTTCTCTTTGTTCCCCTTCAAGATCTTGTAGTACAAAATTTGTGTCAGGTACATAACCAACACTAGTCAGCCTACAAATAAACTGGTTCAACTGTCTATTGATCTCATCTATTTGAGGATGTGATTTATCTCCCAAAATAAAAGCATGTATTTGCTTATTGACTTCAATCCAGCTACATCCAGGTTCTTTCCTTATGCCCCTTATTTTCATAGCCTTCCGAACTTCTGCAACCTCATTCCACCTTTTTGAAGTTGCATAAATATTAGATAATAACACATAAGCTCCTGTGTCATGTGGATCCAACTTTAGAATCTTTTTAGCAGCATGTGTGGCTAAATCCACATTTTGACGTGCCCTGCATGCATCAAGCAAAGTCCTCCACGTAACAACATCTGGCTCACAATTCATTTCATGAATTAACTTAACCATGTCATCAAGCTTCCCAGCTCTTCCAAGAAGATCAAGCATGCACCCATAGTGTTCTCTTTCAGGATCTACCCCATACAAGTTCTTCATAGATCGAAAATAGATCCAACCTTCATTTACTAGCCCCGCGTGACTACATGCAAACAAAATCCCAATAAATGTAATATGGTTTGGTTTTGGACCTTTCACTTTCATCGACTCAAATAAATTGAGTGCTTCCGTACTGAAACCATTTTGGGCCAACCCAGCAATCATGGTGCTCCAAGAAATTACATCTTTCTTAGTCATCCGATTGAAAATGAACTTTGCATCCTCCAAACTACCACACTTACAATACATATCTAAAAGGGCATTGTTGAGGATAAGATCTTGGTCAAACTTTAGCACAAGAACATGGACCTGCCTCCCTAACTCCAACAACGACAAACTAGTACACGCTCTCAATATACTAGTAAGAGTTGACTGATCCGCCCGAAAACCCGCTCTGCTCATGCTCTTGTAAAGATGCAAAGCCTCATCCCCATCACTGTGCTGAGCAAACGCAGCAATAATGGAGTTCCAAACAACAGAATCTCCAGTGACCATCTCACGAAAAATACTCAAAGCTTCCAGCAACTCCCCCAATTTCGAGTAAACATCAATAAGCGCACTGCGAACAAATACATCAGACTCCAACCCCACTTTCATTATACAAGAATGCAGTTGTTTGAGATCAGACAACCTCTCGCATGCTCTCAAAACAGAAGAGAAAGTAAACATGTTAGGCATGACTCCATCCCTAAACATAAAAACCAAGAACCTCATGGCCCTGTCATTGAGCTTGGCATTAGAGTAAGCGGATATCATAGTTGTCCACGATACAACATTTCGTTCAGGCATTTTATTGAACAACACATGTGCTTCTTCTAAGAGGTTGAATTTTACATACATATTGATGAGAGTGTTGATCAGAAAAGTTTTCGGGTGGTACCCGTTTGAGAATATGTGGCGGTGAACGCGTTTGCCTTCCCTGACAGCACCGTGAGCCAAGCAACACTTGATGAGCTCAGAATACGTGATAGCGTCGGCCCAAACTCTGCGTCTTTCCATGGCATCCAACAGATGCATGGCTCCGGGAAGGTCTCGCTGGTGACAAAAGTTGAGTAGAGATTCCGTCTCTTTGGGCACAAAGTGTGAAGATACGAGAGAGGAGTTACCACTATATGAACAGTGATGCAAGGTGAGTGGTCGCAACAATAGTAAGTGCTTTGATTTTTGAATGCTGCGTATGTAATTATAATTAAGGGCACTATCACCGTGATCCATAAATGAATGTAAGTGTCAAAAAAACAAAAGCAGATACCAATTACCAAGTATTCCTTTGGGAAATAAGAAGAGTTTAAAGAGAAACTACTTAGTGAAGTTACTTTTGGCACATCACACGTTTAATTGCTAAACAAAATAGTAATAATAATAATACGTTATAGTTTGATGGGAGTTGAATTCACTACCGGTATACCTATTGTAGGTTAATGTGAATTTTTAAATTAATAAAACTAAAAAGATGTTAAGTGAGAATTGAACTCATGATGACAACCATTGTCTATAAACTCTAACCAATTGAGTTATTACATCTTCGTGATATATTAAAAGTAATTTAACTATATTATGTCTCATTTAATTATTTTTAATTTATCAATAAAAAATATTTTCACAGGTCTTACAAAATTCCACGTATGGATACCTGTATCCCCAAGGAAGTGCAGTCAAGCAGTCCAAGTAGTTACGGGTAACACTGAATTCACTAGAACTAGCCTCCAACAACTGTAGTTTCACAAGTTCTTCATCTATAACTCGTAAAATATGAGGTGGGCAATTTTCTCTCTTCGGCTCAATCTTTTCCCTGAATTTACCTGAAATAAAAATTCAAATAAATGTTATGGTAAAAACAAATAACACTGGAGTATACCCCCATTAAACATATTCCATGAACGAACAAGTTTAAGCTGTGCAACTCACATTCGATGTGAGAACAAGAAACACCAACCAAAATACAAAAAGAAACGTACATTATAAAGAATATTCCTAGGCCCACTATAGTGCTGAACAACAGAATTGAAGGATACAGGATGGAAACATAAAGAGGACAAGATTTTAAAAATAAAAAAAAGGTTAGGTGAACCCTCTATAGTAATTTTGTAATCAGACTTCAACCAAATAGTGCAAGTCCTAGAAGCTAAATGATCTAGCCTACTTGTATGCACACAGCATATCCATGACAAAAGTTATAAAAGAAGCATGTTATCGTGTACTAAAACTAGACATTATATGTTAGAACCAACCAGTAAGGGCTGTTTTGCCATCAGTCTCCAGTTCCAACTCCTGCAAACAGGAATATTACAAGAAAATAAAATTAAGACAAATATGAATAGTAGAGCATTCGGCAAAACATATCATCACCTTGGTGCATTTGGATAAACAACATAATTGAACATTTCAGAAACCTCTCACCAAATAAGAACTTATTCAGATGATTGATTATAAACTTACTGGAGTGTGATAAAAGAGCTTATAATCACAAGACTAAATGAGCACCTCCCGTACATAGGGTATGGCAGCGCTGTAATGCACCCCAAAAATGACTGGAATAACCTAGACATGAAGTAGCATAACAAGAACAGTAGGACTTTCAAGCAGTCAACACACAAACATTGAATTTAAATCCTCCCAAAACCTCCCCTATGATTAATAAAAAAGTCACCCTCCAATCCAAGAGAAAAAATTTTCAACAAGCTCGTATGGAAGAAATGAGGAACAGAAAACTCCAATGATCTTAACAGATATTAGCTGAAGTGAAAAGTCTCCATTTCGCTCAATAAATAAAATCCCCACTGCACAGCCACTTGAAACAATTATTCAGTTCAGACTTGTAACAATGGTCAACTAGCAGCTTTTGATAAACTTCACAAATTACAAAAACGTGCTAAAGGCCTGTTTAGATTATCTTTTTTTATAAGCACTTCTAGAAGTTGAAAATAAGAAAAAAATATACAAACTTCTTTATAAGCTAAATTAAGGCCCTGGGTGGATAAATTTCTTTGTACACACTAATAGAGAAAGAAAAAGTGAAATACGATTTTTTTTTTTTTTATTCCCGAGTGAAGAAAAGCATTAGATAAAAATAGCTGGTGCAAAGAAAAACTAAATGATCTTAGGTCATGAGACAAGCCTGTTATATTTTCACTCACACACCGGAATTATTAAACAGTCTAAGTTAGTTTTCAATTGCTTTTAGCTATTGGACCTGAATCAAAATATATCCCTAACATGACATGTTACTTACATGAGAATTGTTCGATTTCTTAACAGATTTTAGGAGAAACTGAAACAATTGAGAAACTAATAATAGCAGTAACGACAGTAAGAAACTAACAGTGAGATAATCCTTGGGTCTGGGATATGTGGAAACGATGGCGGAGGCCTTTGACTGGTACTCCTCCTCAGCCGCTCTGACTCTAGCGTCAACTACTTGATCAGAACCGTCACCTGATTCGGAACAGAAAAAATACCTGCCTCCAATGTCGGTGTTTTTACCGCCGAGAGAACTGAACACTCTGAGCAACGGCCGCGAAGCAGGATCGTGTGCAGGACGGAGCACCGTGTGGTGCAGCCGGCGGATGCGCGAGAATGCAATGAGCTCCAACATTGGCTTCGTCAATTGAATGAGTGAAGGAATGGGATTTTGAAAATTGAAGGTTGGTTCATGTCCTAGTGAGTTTGGATAAGATTTAGATGACAGAATGGGATTTCACACTGCGCAACTGGAAACTGACATTGATAGTGCTTGAAAGGAAGAGGGCTGAGTTGTATTTTTCACAGATTTGTTAAAGCCCTTCATAAACCCTCGTTGGATATTTGAAAAAAAAAAGGATTTTTATAAAAGTAACTTTTTCTTGCAGCAGAAGTACGTGTGATCCTCAGTTGACAAAGGTGGGTTAAGAATGGGTGTTAGATGTGTGTCTTTCGAAAAATATTTAAACATTACTAAAATAAATTCTTTATATATATATATATATATATATATATATATATATATATATATATATATATATATATTTTATATTTTATTTTTTAAAAAAAATATTATAAAAATTTATATTTTATTTTTTTTTTTTTTTTTATATATTTAAAAATTAGTTTTTTCGTCATTTAAAACTATGATACAAAAAGATCCGGGTTCAAATCTTACAAAAGTCAATTTATTTTTATTTTGTTATTAATTTATGATTTCAACTATAATATTAATTATAAATATTATTATTATTTATAATATTTTTATAAATATTATTATTTCTAATTATTAATGATATTATTATAAATATTATTTATAATGATAGTAGTAAAATTATAATAAATATTAGTATTAATATAATAATAATTATTGTTATTATTATACGTTACTATTATATATTTTTGTTAGTAATTATGTCTCAATTTTTATTAGATTATGATAAATTGTTCTTTTGTCTCAAATTTAAAAAAGAAAAATAGGTATATTGATAAATATATGATTTGTTTAAAATTTCACTGTCGATGTTGATACCCATTCAAATTTGAAGGATTTGTCGACCATTATTGAATTATGTTAATCTTTGAAAAAAACAAACAAATTAATTGGTTGTCTAATTCATTTTATTTAACTCTGAATGTTTGTTATTATTTAATATGAGTTTGAAGTCCCACATCGGGTGAGAATGATTTAGATAACTACTATATAAGTAAAATTACATAACAAATCTCATGGAAAGGAGTTCAATGAGGTTATATAAGTAAAAACACCCATCAAACTTATTGGGAGAAAAAAATGAGTAGTTGGATCATGGTTATGGACTAATACTATGGGTTAGGTTGGGGACTAATGGTAAAAAGACTCATCAAACCTCATGAGAAATAAATGGTCAAGATGATTATAATAATTATTATTATAGTTATTAGTATTTGATGCAAGATTTATTTTTGTCTCATAAACAACTAGAAATCCATTTGGTTAAATAAAAATATTATTTAAGAAAGTTCATATAAATTTTATACATATAAAAAGCTGTGTATTAATTTTATTGAAAAACTCATTAATTGAATTAGACTTTTATTTTAAATAGAAATTTAAATTTTATGTTTTTGTCCTACCATGAGTTTTTATTACGAATTTATGAAATATAAAAGTTATGATATGTTTTATATTTTAATTTAAATAATGAAATCATAATTATGTAATTAGTCAATTTTGATAGAAAATAATAAAATGATAACAACATAAAAATATACAATTATTTAAAAAAAATCATAAAATTTATAAATTTATAAATTATAAAATCATAAATAGTAAAATTATAAATTTTAAAATAAGAAAATAATATGTGGTGACAAATCATCGCAAGATAATAATATGATCAACTTCTTAAAATTAACATCCCTCAATAATCAGAAAAAAGTTAACGACAGGAACTAGATTGAAAAATATATATTTATTGAGTACTCAATAAACTACAAAAATTTGTCACTGACTCAATTAAAAGTTTTAAAATATATTATGCACTAAAAACATAATTAAGTCATATTATTACTGATATTATTATTATTATTATTATTATTAATATTGTTATTGTTGTGACTAGTAAATGAGTAAAATGAGTAAATATAAGTTCAAATCTCACATCGGATGAAAGTGATTTAGATAAGTAGTATATATATAGAATTGCACATCAAATCTCATAGGTGGAGGTTGTTATTATTTAATATGAGTTTGAAGTTCCATATCGGGTGGAAGGGATTTAGATAACTAGTATATATTCAGAATTGCACATCAAATGTCATGGGGAGCAGTTATCATTCAATATGAGTTTGAAGTCCCACATTAGGTGAAAGTGATTTAGATAACTAATATATAAGTAAAATTACACAAGTAGTTGAGTCATGGTTATGAATTTTATGTTGGGTTAAAGTTAGAGTTGAGACTAGGGGTAAAAAGACTCATCAAACCTCACAAGAAAGAAATTCACATATTTAGTAGTCGTTTGAAATCTTTTTATTATTATATTATTATTACTTATATTAATTTTATTATTTATTATTTTTCCTTTTTTATTATTATTATAAGAATTATTGTTATTATTATATTATATATTATTACTATTATTATTTTAACATTATTGTTATTATCGTTGTTTTTTTTAATAACAATATTAATTTTATTATTATTATTGTAATAGTTATTATAGTCATATTATTGTTATTATTATTTATATTATCACTACCGTAATTAATTTTATCGTTTTTATTATTTTAATTATTTTTGATATTAATTTTATTATCTGTAATATTGTTACCGATTTTTATTAGAGTTAATATTAATTATTATTATTATTTTTATTAACATGAGTCGTAGTGTAAATATTATTATTACAATTATTATTATTATTACAAGTTTGTACAATTATAAAATAATAATTTCTTAAAATTATAAAATATTATAGTATATTATCATAAATTATAAATTACAAAATTATAGAATTTTAAAATAATAAATTACATGTGGTGACAACACATCAAGGTGACATAAAGATAATAATTACATAAGTCCCTTAACAGGCACATCACTCGATGTTTAAAAAAATAGTTAATAGGTAACTCAATTAAAAGTAGAGTACTCAATAGATCATCAAAATTTATCAAGGAATCAATTAAAAGTTTTTAAATATATTAGGAACTTAAAACATAATAATAATATTATTATTATTATTATTATTATTATTATCATTATTAATATTTTTGTTATTATTATAAGTTTGTAAAATTATAAAATAATAAATTCATAAAATTATAAAATTATAAAATATTATTTATATTATCATAATTACAAATTAAAAAATTATAGAATTTTAATAAAAAAAAATGACATGTTGTGACAAGTAATTAAGATAACATAAAAAGATAATAACTACATCGGTCCCTTAACAGGCCCATCACCCAATATTCAAAAAAAGTTAATAGGATGACTCAATTGAAAAAAGTAGATGTCCCACATCCATATTATTTTCTTGTTGATAACTCTGATAATTTAATTGATTATCTTCTTAATTTCTTTAATATTTCTTCTTATTTGAAAAATATTAAAATTTGAAACCAAATAGTTATATTTTCCAATTTTATAAAATAAAACCTTAATTATCTTAAAATAAATAATAAAAATACCAATAAAATAAAATAAAAAATAAAAAATAAAAAAATGTCAATCATCACTGACTCAGTCGAATTTAGTCAAATTTCAATAAGGACCAACTAGTTCAAATTTAATCAAATTTTGACTGATTCCGATTCAGATGTAGTCAACCATATTTTAAATTGGTATGACCGATTCGAATTCAAAAGGATTGACTCGGTCGAATTTCACTCTGGAGTGTCTCTACTTAATATGGCTGGCTAATATTACACTCATCAAGCTTCAATAATATACAATATTAGCTTATTACTTTCTTAGGATAACTTTCACATTCAAGCAAATAGATTTGAAAATGAAAAAAAAAAAAAAAAAAAAAAGACGCATAAGTGCTGCATGGGAAACACTTGTATACTGCAGCATAACTTCTTTTATCTAAATAAACCACATAATTCACAAATATGCAAAATGGTCAACCACACTAGCCATTTCTTTAACGACATATTGAGCGGTTTTGGGATTTATGTTTAGTTTGATTTTGATGGAACTACATATTAAGAACTGAAATACAAGACTCTATCTTGAAAATCTTTATTGCTTTACAACCGACACTCTCCTTATATATTTAGTCTCTTGTACACCATGCCAAACCTATCAGATTTGATACTATTTAGAGAACTGTTCTATACACCACGAAAGCTAGATAGATGAAGTGAGAAATTCTACTTTAAATAGAAGATTTGGGACAATGAGAAAGCATTTATTTCTACGTAGACAGCAAAAGCATTCTATATCATTCACAACCAGTTGTAATAGCTAATAAACAAGAAACCAAAGCTAAGTCAAGTTTGACATCTCAATATGTCAACTTTAATAGTTGATAACTAGTGAATATTTTAAAGTGAAATACTAAAATCCCATCTTTTGTAGCAAGCAATGAGTGTTAGGTTGTTGATGACATTACCATCACATCCTTCTTTTGAGCATTTGAAATCCATCATGATCACGTTGAATTTCATATCAGAACTTCAATCGTTCTCAAGTTACAAAATTTAAATACTAATTTCCCGAAGACAACAACATCCACCGCTGCAATGATCAAGAGTGATTGAATATACCCAGCAACTCAAAAGCCTTATTCTACTATGTGAACTTCTCGCTACATAAATCACCATGAGATCTGTTTCCTAACACTGCCCATAGACATAACAAAACCAATGAGTGTGTTCGTCTGTCATTGCCTAAGAACTCAATCTTTTAGGCAATGTTATCAAATTGAGATATCAGTTGTAAATCGCCAAGCATATTTTTGAATCATGAATCATAATTTGAATGGAGTAATAAGATTCAAAAGCAACTGAAATTTACTTTTAAATACATCATATAGATGATATACCGTATCCACTGTAAACATATTAAACTAGACATAGATTAAATTACTAAGGGAAAATCTTACAAAATAAAATTATTAGTTATATGAGTTTGTGAAGCCTTTATTTTAAAAGAATGAAAATGAAACAACTAAATAGCTAAATGGTGTATGTGCATTGAATAAATAAGTGATTAATAAAGTAGTGGAATAATCAAATACGATAAGTTCATTAATATTCCTTTAATACTCTTCTTTTAATGGAAACATGTATATTTTACCTGGAAGCGCCTGTCACGCCCTTACTTAGCACTTCCTCCAGCTGAATCACCTTTAACTATAAAGATTTCTGCAATATAATGGCAAAGAACATTCAATTCAAAGCACATTGTCCCCTCATCAAAAAGATTTGCAAAGACATAAGCTAATTTGACATGAATCAGATACACGTACAAAAAACTTCAGAAAATCAGAATACTATATTTACTGCAATGATAGCATTATATAGGCATATAATCTTTGATTTAGATTTGAGAATATCCTCTAATTATGTATAATAAGTCTCTTGTTTTTCAAGGTTTCTCAACCACACACGCAACTCTAGTGACTTTTCCGACAACGTTCTGACAACTACCCACCTAGTTCAGTTTTAAATATTTTGCTACATCCATTGATGCTTTTTTTACATTCTACATGGTTATCTTCCAAAATTGGAATCAATGCAAGTTATAGGAGTTTCAAACTTGAAAGACATATATATATGTCACATGTGATCGATATAAAAAGTTTTATGAAACATTTCAAGGGGACAAATTTGCATATGCATGTGTAAATTTTACTAAGAATAAAAATTTGGAACCACACTCAATCAATTCAATTTAGGATATCCACCTCACCCAATTTCATTTGGACTTTGTACCAAATATCAAAATATGAAGAACAAATCCAACTCAAAATTAAATTTTGATGGAAAAATAAATTTGAGTTCCATAAATTTAATAAAGGGCTCAAAAACCAATTAACCTGTCGTAAGAACACTTAAAATGAACACTCAACTCATATTCGCAAAAAGATTCAAACTGTTAATTCGGATATACTCATACCTTGTCATGACTATGAATACATATTTCAAATTTTGCTCCCTCAATCTTAGTGTGGTTGCACACCCAATTACACAGTGAACATTCTAATTGTAATCTCAATATCATTCGGACTCAAGAAATTGTCAAAAATAAAATAAAGCATTCATCTCACAAGTGAATTATGAGCAACGTATCAAATATAAGCATATGAAGTTTGCATTGGGACAAAGATAGCTAAAGAATACATCAGTAGTCCGAATAACAAGAGGCAACTCGATTTTCTCATGTGAACAAAGAAAGTCAAAGTGCACTTTGACAATTCTTTTTGTGACGGGACAACTAAAAATATTCCCATATGGAATTTGCACAGTGAACTAAGAAAATCAAAGTGAGATTCGATAATTCCTGATGGGATAACTCAAAATATACCCGTATGAAACTTGCACAGTGAACCAAAAAATCAAAGTGCTATTCGATAGTTTCATTTAGGGTGTATACCTAAACCTTTCAAAATTGCAGTCACAATTTCAACTCTGATTTCAAGAGCGAATGAAACAATACATGTTTAAGATGTCAAATCCTTTTCAAGGATCAATAACAATTTATGTTGGTAACAAATTAAGTATAAAGCCAGATTGTAATCTAAGAATTTTGCACGAAATTAGGCTCACAAACCATAGTCGTTTCTTGTCACAACTAAACATTTTCATCTTGTAAAAAGATTCAAACTGTTAACTCGGATATACTCATACCTTGTCATGACTATCAATAAATATTTCAAATTTTGCTCCCTCAATCTTAGTGTGGTTGCACACCCAATTACACAGTGAACATTCTAATTGTAATCTCAATATCATTCGGACTCAAGAAATTGTCAAAAATAAAATAAAGCATTCATCTCACAAGTGAATTATGAGCAACGTATCAAATATAAGCATATGAAGTTTGCATTGGGACAAAGATAGCTAAAGAATACATCAGTAGTCCGAATAACAAGAGGCAACTCGATTTTCTCATGTGAACAAAGAAAGTCAAAGTGCACTTTGACAATTCTTTTTGTGACGGGACAACTAAAAATATTCCCATATGGAATTTGCACAGTGAACTAAGAAAATCAAAGTGCGATTCGATAATTCCTGGTGGAATAACTCAAAATATACCCGTATGAAACTTGCACAGTGAACCAAAAAATCAAAGTGCTATTCGATAGTTTCATTTAGGGTGTATACATAAACCTTCCAAAATTGCAGTCACAATTTCAACTCTGATTTCAAGAGCGAATGAAACAATACATGTTTAAGATGTCAAATCCTTTTCAAGGATCAATAATAATTTATGTTGGCAACAAATTAAGTATAAAGCCAGACTGTAATCTAAGAATTTCGAACGAAATTAGGCTCACAAACCATCGTCGTTTCTTGTCATAACTAAACATTTTCATCTTGTAAAAAGATTCAAACTGTTAACTCGGATATACTCATACCTTGTCATGACTATGAATACATATTTCAAATTTTTCTCCCTCAGTCTTAGTGTGGTTGCACACCCAATTACACAGTGAACATTCTAATTGTAATCTCAATATCATTCGGACTCAAGAAATTGTCAAAAATAAAATAAAGCATTCATCTCACAAGTGAATTATGCACAACAAATCAAATATAAGCACTGCAATTTGCATTGGGAAGAAGATAGCTAAAGAATACATCATTAGTCCGAATAACAAGAGGCAACTCGATTTTCTCATGTGAACAAAGAAAGTCAAAGTGCACTTTGACAATTCTTTTTGTGACGGGACAACTAAAAATATTCCCATATGGAATTTGCACAGTGAACTAAGAAAATCAAAGTGCGATTCGATAATTCCAGGTGGGATAACTCAAAATAGATCCGTATGAAACTTGCACAGTGAACCAAAAAAGTAAAGTGCTACTCGATAGTTCCATTTAGGATGCATACCTAAAACTTTCAAAATTGAAGCCACAATTTCAATTCTGATTTTAAGAGCGAATGAAATAATATATCTTTAAGATGTAAAATCCTTACAATGATCAATAACAATTTATGTTGGCAATAAATTCAATATAAAGCCAGATTGTAATGTGAGAATTTCACACGAAATTAGGCTCACAAACCATCATTGTTTCTAGTCATAACTGAACATTTTAATCTTATAAAAAGATTAAAACATTTAAGTTGGATACACTCATACCTTGTCATGACTGTTAATACACCCAGTTACACAACAAATATTCTAATTGTAATCTCAATATCATTCAGACTCAAGAAATTGTCAAAAATTCAACAAAGCATTCATCTCGCAAGTGAATTATGAGCAACAAATAAATTTAAGCATATGAATTTTGCATTGGAATTTGCACATTTAACCAAGATAATAAAGGGTAAATTGAGAATTTCAGGTGGTCCAACTCAAAATATGCACTTACGAAACTTACAATGTGAACCAAAATAATCAAAGTGTTATTCGACAATTTCATTTTTGTTGAATGCCCATAACTTTCAAAATTAGAGCCACAATATCAACTCATATTTTAAGAGTTAATAAAACAATATATCTATAAGCTGTCAAATACATACAAAGATAAAAAACAATCTTTGTTACCCATAAATTCAGTATAAAGCCAAATTGTAATCTGTCAATTTCACACGAAATGATGCTCACAAATCATCATTGTTTCTTATGATAGTTAAAAATTTTCATCATGCAAAACAATTCAAAATGTTAACTAGATATAATCATCTCCTATCTTGACTATGAATAAATAATTTAAATTGTGCTCCTTCAGCCTCAATATGGATGCACACCCAAGTTACCAAACCAATATTTCACTTATAATATCTCAATATCATCCAAGCTCAAGAAAGGGTCATACACAGAATAATGCATTTATTTTGCAACTGTATTATAAGCAACAACTCAAATATAAGCATGTGAAATTTGCACTCCAAATAAAAGGAATTTTATAGGGCTTTCAAAATAGGAGGCACAATATCAACTCAAGCTATAGGGCTTTCAAAGTTGGAGGAACAATATCAACTCATATTTAAAATTGGAGGGACATTATCATGTCAGTTTTCTAGTGTGCATAAAACAATATATCTACAGGATGTCAAATCAATACAAGGATAAAATCATATTTCTAAGCAACAACTCAAATATAAACATCTAAAATTTTCATTATGATGTAAAATTACAAAAAAAAAAAGACGTCGTTGAAAAGAATTGCAACAAAAGGAGTCAATGTTACCTGCCTTGAAGATGGTACAACAGCGAGAAAAAAACTTTGCTTAAGGACTGCAAATACAAGGAGGTTGTAACTGCAAAGAGGCAATATCGTTAAGAATGCAGTAACAACCCAATAAAGAACTAAAATTTCAACTGACTAATGGTATATTTGTACACTAAAATAAACGATTAAAAAGTGAATTGGTTAGAATGAATAATTATGAACTTCTAGCACATGTAATAAACGGTTATCATATCTCAAGAATTAAATTGACACAAAGAATATAATATGAACATCAAACATTTATAAAGAAACATAAATGTGCTTTAAAAATTAACCTACTTGAAGAACAAAATAATTTGTTCCACTTCCCTTTCCTTTTAAATTCCTTTCACCACACTTTCAGCCAAATTCAAAAATAATTTATAAATTGAAAAACAAAAAACTCAGAAAAAGAATAGAATTTATAGAATGGACATTCTTTATCACCTTTATGTTCTATATCTAGGTTTCATTATTTGAAATCAATTACATGTTTTTAATAATGAGAAAATCATATATTTGAATATGTTAATTGCATAGTTTACCTTACTAGAACTGCCTTGACCAAACACTTCCATGCCTTGACCAAACACTTCCATGCTTTTTGTCCGAGAAGGAATAACCAACAAGATAAATTTTTCATTCGTACCTAAGGTGTAACGAGGCATAGATGGATAAATATACAGAAAAAGAAATAACAGATTTGTATATCAAAGTTTTCTTTCACAACAGTGAGATGTGATCCTTAAGTTCATGTTCAAGACAACCAATCTTTTACTCAAGCGATGTGGTTTCGTTCTAACATTCACTAACTAATCCATTAAATATACAATCACATAATTCTAATCATAATATCACACTTACATTCCTAACCAAAATAAAAACACATCACAATTATTCTACAAATATATAAACATATTTCTTAATAATATAATCCTAAGTTCAAGAATTCATAACTAATTTATCAAAAATCATTCGCTATATTAATCTAAAAAAACTTCTAATCCCATAAAAAATTAAGAAGGTTATTACGCTCTATAATCCTAAATATCAACAAATTCCAATCAATACAAAAGTGAAGTTGTCCCACTAATAAAAAAATCACCATTAAATTTATAGAAAAAGGTTTAGGAGAACCACCATTTTCTAAATACTCCTAACACGTCACAATTTTAGTGACAAATACTAACTAAGTCCACCTATTCACGCACAATCACAGATAACTCATAAAGTCTCTTTTGCAAGCTTGTTCACAAGTTAAACCTACTAATTTGTCCAATTTAGTAAATCATTAGAAATGTATAATTTTCCCAAATTCATTAGAAAAAAAATCTCTCCCCAAATTTCTAACAGAAACATGTAACTTTCACAAATCAATGACTTGTTTTTCACTATCTGTTCCACTAGTGAAAACAACTGAAAATACAAATTCACAGTTAATTCTTAAAAACTTACCTTCTCTCTATTATCGCTCACACCATCTCTTATGACAAATACATTCACATAAAATAACAATACTATTCAAATAAGCACATAAAAATACCAATCTCTAAGAATATGCCAATATTTCTAAATTTACATTCACTAAATAATCAATTAACTACATCATAATACTCACAAATATTGACAAGGTCTTAGTACTCAAACAATTATAAATACTACACTAACGAAATTAACATATTATTAAGGAGTAACCCATATTAAAAACAACACTCAAAGGTATGTGATAATCAAACCCATGTTCAACATGACCACATTTTCGCTTAAGTGATATGATTTCACTCTAAGATTAACTAAATGGCTAACTACATCATTGTATTCTTACATAGATCTAAACATACAATCACAAAATTCAAAATATATTTGTAGGTTGTCAAATAAATACAAGGCTCAATAACATATTTGTAAACAACAACTGAAATATAAGCATCTAAATTTTCATTGTAAATAAAAGAAATTAGAAGGGATACCAAACCCGGTGACTAAGCACAATCCCCACATATGGTAAGTAAACAGAACAAATTTTCAATCTAATGTAAAATTACTACAAAAAAAATGGATGAAAAGAATTACGACAAAGGGAGTAAATGTTACCTGACTTGAAGATGGTAAAACATTGAGAATAAGATTAAGCAAAGAGAACAACAATTACATAGTATGTTGGAACTTCTAAGAAGCAACATCATTAAGAAGGCTGTAGCATAACAACAAACAACAAAAATTCTAACAAGCAAATGGTATATCTTCATAAAACAAATTAACTTATCACAATTAGGCCACAACACATAACAAATGTTCCAAACTACGATACTAATTTGAAGAACTTATACCTAATTTTTCAAAAACCATTCAATATAAATTCAGCACTAAATTACTCACAAAAAAATCAATTTACAACAGTAATTAACACAGCTATAATCATATATTAAACTAAATATAAACCCATCTTTCGAAAGCACCACTAAGAAAACAACAAAAATACTAACATAGTCTAACAACTGTAATACAATTGCAAAGACAGATTTGACGAAATTTACACACTACTAGCAACTAAGCTGTACAACAACAACAAAAAAAACACATTGGAAGCATTAATTCATTTTCAACATGAACAATTTCTCATTCAATTGATGTGTGGTCGATTCACTAAATAATGCAATAACTATAGAATCATGGTCCAAGACAACTTTAATTCTACAATCACACTTACACTCCTAACCAACATATAAACACGTCACATATAACAGATATAACAAGAAAAAAACAATCCTAAATTCA
>Ga0214544_1007529_pt1 | contig 19008 bp, 11 predicted proteins | sample CNSS3metaG_FD_160074 | JGI IMG/M metagenome (GOLD analysis project Ga0214544, IMG submission 160074) | Root nodule microbial communities from cowpea collected in UCLA plant growth center, Los Angeles, California, USA - CNSS3 | ecosystem: Host-associated > Plants > Roots > Nodule | place: USA... | reverse complement strand
CTAGAGCCCAAGTCAAGGCCCAGCCCATGGGATGGTCAAACATCATTAATGCTCTATAAATACACGTGGACCCCATCAATTAAAGGTACGCATTCATTAATCACTGATTTGACTCTCTGAGAGCTTTGACTTACTTGAGCTTCGGAGACTCTTCTGCAGGTAACCCCTCCCGGGTTCAAGCTGACATGTATCGACCAAAGAGAGGCCAACCGAAGAGATAGCGGACTACATGGTAAGGTAACGCTTGTGCCTAACTTATCTTGTTTGTTCTGCAGGAACAATATGTCTTAGAAACAATTTGAGAGATTATTAAATGAAATTGCATAAAGGAAAACAAATATATAATTAAGGATAATATAAGATCTTAGAAAACTTTTCAAATATCAACATAGACAATGGTTGATAAATAACCAAAATTGTTTTAGCGAAACAAAAGAGTAATGAAACAAATATTAATAATAATAGAGCAAAGAAGATAAAATTTTTATATTACTTAGTAAATGAAAGACTTATGCTATTAACACACTTATATTGATAGTGTTAAGCATTATCAAGTGAAAGGAAAATATAAAATAAATAAAAATATTAAAAAATAATAGAAATATTCAAATGTGAGACATAAAAAATATTTAATTGATAAGATAAAAAATATATTAGAGATGCGAATGAATTTCATGACAAATTGAACAATTAGAAGAAATAAAAAATACAAAGTGTTTAGTAATATATATATATATATATATATATATATATATATATATATATATATATATATATATATATATATATATATATATATATATATATATATATATATTAATAATGTATATATTAATAATGTAATGTAAATGCGGAGATTAACTATAAATATTTTAATAATTTAAATAGAAACGAGTATTATAGTAGGTTTGAGGACAGGAACGAGGCAAATATGTACATCACTATACTCATCCCCATACTCAATTGAAAAAGTTGAAGATTTCCCATACCCACACCCAGTCAATGCAGTGATTTCCCGTCAAAATGGGGACGGGTTCGAACAATACCCACGAGGGCGGGTTTATTTGCCATCCCTAATTGGAGATGCGAATGAATTTAATGACAAACCAAACAATTAGAAGAAATAAAAAATAGAAAGTGTGTACTAATATATATATATATATATATATATATATATATATATTATATATAGATTACTTGATTATGTGAATATTTAAATAATTTAAGCGAGGACGGGGATATGACAGGGAAGGGTATTACGGGTATGGGGACGGGGACAAGACGAATGTATGTACATCCTCATACCCAATTGAAAAGTCGGGGATTCTCCTTACCCATATTCATACTTAGTCAATGTAGAGATTTTCTGTCAAAACAGAGACGGGTTCGTGTAATACCCACGAGAACAAGTTTATTTGGGAAGTGAAAACCACATTGGCTTACATGACATTGATGTAATCGTGATATAATCAAATTAAGGAATCTACTTTTTATATCATCGATTATATATGCTTAATAGATATACAACATATTGTCTCTACTATATAAATTTTTGAAAATTTTTCTCTATGTTTTAATTTTTTTTTTTAATTTAGAGAATATGTGTTACAAATATACTAGTAACATAAGTTAAATATGTTGTCCTATACCTAGGCGGACCAAGACAAGTATATGACCAAGGTCGCATAGGCATATTTTTGCTAATAAAATCAGCAAACTGAACATAGCGGTTCAGACTGTCCACGGTAAAGGACTATGCGTAACAAACTGGTAACACCAAACTTATAATGCCGCAAACAAGGTCCCTGGTGCCAACAAACACTAACTCAGGGCCTAGGTTTAGCTCATGCCCATCTAGGATCCAAATAATGGCCCAACCCATAAGAAGTGCAGATTTGACTTTTTGAGAGACATTTTGCTGACTTGATCGTCGGAACCCTCTCCGTAGGCAACTCCTTAACGGTCCAAGCCGTGTATGCTATCAGATGACATTTGGAAACCGAGAAGGAGCCGGCTCGAGAGGTCAAGGATTGAGGTATGGTGTTGTTTGTGTCCCTAATATCTCTTTTTTGTCTCCGTAAGAACATATGTATATTACATAAAATAAATATATTTGAAATGTATAAGTTGAATAGAATTTTAGGAAAACGTATTTTAAAAAAATATTAAAAATTCAAATATTTCTTAAAAGCTTTATTAGATTTTATATATATTAAAGTAAAATTTTGGAGAAATAAACTTTAGGAATATAGGTTTAAAATTAAAAAAAATAGTAAAACAATTATTTATTTAAGTTAAATTTCGGTTAATATAGTTATTGTTCCTTTGAAATAGATCAAGATAGTTATATTATTGGTGTATGGTAGACATTTGATTCTAAAATTAATAAATTGTTATTCAGTAAATAGTTATTCAGCTATAATTAAAAATTGTTATATTGAGATTCAATATCTAAAGATTGAATATTGATTGTTGTCGTTGCCCCGATTAGATAAATGTTAATCTTCTAACATCAAAACTTGCATTAACCATTTAAAGGATTCCACTAATTGTGTAGTATTGTTTAAATTGGTTGGTTGTTGTATAAAAAATTAACAAAAAAAAATATTAAAAAGATTAAGTTAACTCAAGTTTTCTCAACGAATTCCATTCATGATTTGACACAAAATTGAACCTACTAAAATCTACAATAAGGATTAAAATATAAAAACATTAAAGGAGATTTTAAAGTAGTAAAGAAAAAATAAATAAAAACATGTGTAAAAATAGGTTATTCTCCGACTCTTTCATAGTTAAATTCTTTATTGACTATCATATAATCAGTGGCGGATCTTGACCAAAATTTCTGGGGAGTTAAAATAATATAATTAAAATTTATATATTTAACATTACTATCACTCATTCAATGAAAATAAATAATATTTTAGTATAGTTATAACTATAAAATAAACTACATTATCTAACGAATTGTCCATTGTTTTTTCATATTCTTGAACTTATCAAATAATTCAATCATAACAAAATTTGTTAACTATTTTTTTTTTCAATATAAATAATCATATTATCTACAAAATGTTCATTGTCATTTTCCTAATGTGCACATATCTATTCAAAAGTTGCATTTCATTTCATTTCATTGTTATGCGATGAGCAACCATATTGTCATGTTTTGATCTTCACTCCTCTTAAAAATGGATTTATTCTTTTGTTTTTCATCAATATACCTATTTAAAAAACAAGTTTAAGACTAAAAAATAATTTATTATAATATAATCAATAATTGAGAGACATAATTACTAAAAAAAATTATGATAATCAAGTCACAATTAAAAATTATCTATAAAAAAATCATATAATACATTACTTGCTCTTCTATATTCATAACAAAAAATAAATATACAAAAGGGTCATAAGATAAAAAAAATAATCCTAAATATTAAACGTATTTTACTACCAAGTGAAATCGAAGAATTTTTTTTTTCTTTTTTAAGAATGGAATGAGAAGATATAAAAAATGAGGACAAAGATAATATAGTTTTGTTTAACTTTTTTTTTCTTGGTAACGTAACAAAATGAAATCATGTAAGGGTGAGAGACAAATACAACATGTGAAAAATAAAAAAAGACAATGGGAATTGAAAATAAAAGTTATTTTAATTTTTTTCTTTATTATATTTGATTTTATATTTTACAATTTATTAACATTAAATGTTATACTCTATAAAAAAATAAAAAATACCTAATTTTATTTTAATTAACTTTTCAATATACTACTATCTAATTTATAAATATATATATATATAATTTAAAAATTTTAAAAATAAATGGTTTAACAAATGTTAAACACATAATTTTAAAAAAGTTTAAAAAATTTAAAAAAATTGAAAAAGTTTGGGGACTGTGGTCTTTGCCTGCTTCAAGATGCTCCGCCACTACATATGATTATCGTTAATTTAATTTATAAACAAATATTTTCAATTCACTAAATAACATCAATTAATTTGCTCTCCAAGATTTATCTTCAAAATTATCTCAAAGGTTGTCTTTAAGATTATCTCCAAGAGTATCTCATGTAAGAATGTCCCTTTAAATCTCGTGGGTAATATAATCTTAATCAATAGTTTTATCTCGTAGAAAATCCAACTCAACATCCAGTCTAGTGGTTTTAGCTAAACATTCATAACTTTGGCTATTTCTGCATAGTGATACTCGAATTGCTCCCTATATTTCATTGGGGAAATTTGAGATTTTTGTTACTTCTTATGCGGATAAAAGAGGTTTAAGAATAAATGAGCTTAGTCTTAGTAAAAGTTTTCTTGTTCGTAAGATTCCATTTCTTTTTAAAAGGAGCTCCATACTTAGCTGATTAGATCTTAGTTATAATAATCTCTCACGTAAAGTACACAAGGAACTTGTTAGTATATCATACATTTATTTTGATTTCTCACAAGACCTTGACTCAAAATTAAGGGTGCAAGACTACTATTCTTTTGAAGAAGACTCATTAATTAATGATCACCACATATCCAATTTCACATACTAGCACTTGATCTACCAAATCGATCATCAAATTAGAAAAAACAAGTCAATGATCATGTTGTTTGTTACTCCTATCATTTTATTTGGTATTTTAGTACTCCTTTCAATATTATATATTCTCGAGATGTATTCCAAGAAAAAAAAACGTGAAGAAAATATCAACAAAGAATAGAGATTGTATTTGAGGATATCATTGAAGTAATCAAAGACTTTGACCTCAAGTATTGTATTGGGACTAACGCATATTGAGCACAACTGCCTACTGGAAATACTATCGTGTTAAAAAAAACTCCATATGACAAAAGTTTTTGAAATGAAGTAAAAATGCTACAAGAAAAAAGAAAATAACACAAAAGATAGTGGACGGAAGGGGCCAATGGAAGTGGAGCCGCATGACAAGGCATTGAGGAGAAGCACACGTGAATGGCAGGAAAACATGTATTTAAAGGAGTTCATTTAGTGGGAGAGGCACATGTCTGGTATGCAATCCTCTCTGCTAACTGTTTCTGCTCCTTCTCTGCTCATTCTCTCTCCCTCTCTCTGTTCTAAACAAATTCTGTTACTCATTTCATCATTCCCTTTCTTCAGGTATCCGCATTGAACGTCAGGAATTCCATTACTTGTGGCTTCGTTATGTTTTCCATTTTTAATTTCTTGTAAACCAAACTCCATCATTTCAAATTCTGTTCGCAATTCCATCCCACTGTTCCATTGGGTTTTTACTGTTTGATCTCATATTTCACTGTTACTTTAATCCTACTTGTTACATTCGTGTTTCCATTGTCGTCAATGGAAGAGAACACAAGGATGAAAGATATCCAAACCAACTTACTTTGATTTTGAGCTGGATTGAGAAACAATCGGAAAATGATAAGGCAAACTGTGATTTGATCATTCAGTTTCAAATCGCTAACAATGATCGAATGGACCAAATGCATAAATCGTTGGATATGCTCAATCAAGGTCAGACTCCGCACATTGATGCTTCGAACTCAATGAACTCACCGCTAGTGATGACACCCTATAGCTCTACGCGACCTGCACGCGAGATTTCGCTGGGTTTTCCTCACTTTGATGGTACATCCCTTGTACTGGAATGAAATTTTAAGGTAGAGAAAATTTTCAATTATCACAAAACTCCTGATAATGAACGAGTGGATATAGCTTCAATTCACTTTGAGAAGGAAGCTATTATGTGGTTCCAAATGTTGCACCGTACGTTAGCTGTACAGACGTGGCCAAATTTGACAAGAGCTTTGGAAAGTTATTTTAGACCTTCTCCTTTTGATTCTCCTATGGCAGACCTTTTCAAGCTCCAACAATCAGGAACTATTTTAGATTATTATTTGAAGTTTATGGCATTGGCAAACCGTTTTGAAGGTCTTAGCGATGCTATTGTGTTGCATTATTTTTTAAGTGGTTTAAACCGTGAGATTAGAAGGGATGTGGTAGCCTAGTGTCCCACCAATTTACTTAGAGCAATGGCCTTGGCAAAATTGTATGAAAGCAAGTATACACCTCTCGTTCAACAACGTGGTACTAATTATAATCACAAATATTCTTCTTTGTCATCTAGCAGTGTCAATGCTAGTTCCAGAAAAAAAATACTCCTAAGCAATCTTTACCACCGTTGCTACCTACACCTCCTATTCCTCCAACCAAAAATGTAAATGTGAAGAGAATTACATATGCTGAGATGCAATTGAGGAGAGAAAAAGATTTATGTTACTTATGTGATGAGAAATTTACTTTTAATCACAAATGTCCCAATAGGCAATTGTTGATGTTACTAATTGAAGAAGAGAGCTCTAAAGTTGATCACGATGCTGACACTGTGATTTCCAGCATGCCTACACATATTGATGTAGCATTAGAAGATAATCATCACTTGTCTTTAAATGCTATGAAGGGTGGCGTAGGGGTTGGTACCATTCATTTTATTGCTCATATATATTAATACTCTGTCAGTTACAATATTAGTGGATAGAGGTAGCTCTGATAATTTCCTACAACCAAGGATTGCTAAGTTTCTTAAATTACCTATAGAAAAAGCACCATTGTTTAGAGTCATGGTGGGGAATGGAAATTCCATGACCGTAGAAGGAATGATTAAAGAACTCAATATTCAAGTTCAAGGAGCTAAATTTGAATTACCTATATTTATGTTACCAATTTCAGGAGCTGATTTGATATTAGGGGCCAATTGCTTAAAAGCAATAGGCTCTCACATCGTTGATTATGAATTGTTGCACTTGAAGTTCTTATATGAAGGGAAATTCATAACGTTACAGGGAGAAAAAGATTGCTCACCTACACAAGCACATTTGCATCACATAAGAAGAATGATGAACACTGATTCAATTGTAGAGGTGTTCAGTATGTAGTTGGTTGAAGAAAGTTTGTTTCATTTTCCACTTAAGGAATTACCTATTGATATTAAACCAAAATTGCCTTTGTTGTTACATAATTATAGCTCGATTTTTGACACATCAAAATCGTTACCACCACAGTGTTTTCATGATCATTCAATTCCCTTGATTGAAGGATCCCAACCTGTCAAAGTTAAGCCTTATCAGTACAGTCATAGTCAGAAGGCTGAAATTGAAAAGCTGGTGCAAGGCATGCTTGATGAAGGTATAATACAACCCAGCAAAAGCCCTTTTTCTTCAATCATTTTAGTCAAGAAGAAGGATGGATCATGGAGGGTATGTATTGACTATAGAGCTCTTAATGCTATCACCATTAAGGATACCTTTCCCATTCCAATTGTTGATGAACTTATATATGAGTTATTTTGAGCCACTTTCTTTTCAAAGCTAGATTTAAGATCTGGCTATCACCAAATCTTGTTGAAACCAGAAGATAGACATAAAATGACATTTAGAACCCACCATGGACACTATGAATGGCTTATAATGCCATTTGGGTTAATTAATGCTCCTACCTCTTTCCAGAGTTTAATGAATGAGATCTTCAAGGAATACTTATGAAAATTTGTGTTGGTTTTTTTTTATGATATTTTGGTCTTCAATGCTACATGGAATGATCACTTATATCATTTGGAACTGGTTTTGGAAATTTTGCAGCAACTTAAAGCCAATTTGATGAAGACTCAAAATTATATGAAGCTCCAGGTCGATAAAAAGAAAAGAGAGTTTCAGCTGCACATTGGAGATCTCGCATTAGTCAAATTGTAGTCCCACAGACAACATTCAGTAGCTCTTAGAAAGAATAAAAAATTAGGCATGCGCTTCTTTGGACCATTTGAAGTGGTGGAGAAAATAGGTCCAGTTGCTTACAAGTTTAGGCTTCCTGATACAACCAGAATTCATCTTGCTTTCCACATCTCTTTACTTAAAAAAGTTTGAAGGGACTCACTCCCAACAATATATACCATTACCTTTGACCACCAATGAATTTGGACCAATATTAAGTCCTATGAAAGTGCTGCAGCAAAGAGTTATAAATAAAGCATAATGATGCTGATATACAACAGGTGCATGGCAATCAACTTAAGCCAATGTAGGTACTTGGGAAGACTTTGAGGAATTTCATAATACTTATCCTCAATTCAACCTTGAGGGCAAGGTTGAGGTTAAAGGGAAGGGTATTGCTACAAGAAAAAAGAAAATAACAGAAAAGATAGTGGAAGGAAGGGGCCTAGTGGAAGTGGATCTGCATGACAAGGCATTGAGGAGAAGCACACATGAACGGAAGGAAAACGTGTATTTAAAAGAATTCATTCAGTGAGAGAGGCACATGTCTGGTATGCAATCCTCTCTGCTAATTGTTTATGCTCCTTCTCTGCTCATTTTTTCTCTCTATTCTAAACCAATTCTGTTACTCATTTCATCATTCCCTTTCTTCAGGTATCCATGTTAGGAATTTCATTACTTGTGGCTTTGTTATGTTTTCCATTTTTAATTTCTTGTAAACCAAACTCCATCATTTCAAATTCTGTTCACAATTCCATTCCACTGATCCATTGGGTTTTTACTTCATTCCACTTATCCATTGGGTTTTTACTTGATATGATATTTCAGTGTTACTTTGGTCCTACTTGTTACCAAAAATATTAACAGAAATCCATCATAAAAAAATATTGTAAAGCCTTATAACTTTTTCCTCCGAAAAGAGTACATGTTTCTTGTTTATCGACACATTGAAAGAGGAAGTCTATTTTATATTTTAAATAATGATGTGGAAGCTCAAGAGCTAAATAGGAATAAGAGGGGAAATGTCTTTAAAAGGATCACACAAACTTTATCTTACATGCATCGTCATATTATATTGAGATGTAACAAATAGTAATATTTTATTGAACTCACAATAATATTCTTGTGTGTCAAATTTTGGCACGACCAGACTCTTTGATCTGTTTCTTCAAATCCCTAGAAAAGCTACGTCAAATACAATAATGTAAAACTTGAAATCAAGCAAATAAAGTCTATCAATAAAACTAGTATTGACCTATCTGTGCGTGTACATGTTTTCTTTCACATAAATACGTAAGTTATAAAAGAAAACTCGAAAAGAGTAAGGTACACTAATACAAAGTATAAAACATTCTATGATGATGGTAGTTTAACTGTCATAAGTAATGCAATAACATTTTTGTAATAAACTTCAATTTATTTCACGTGAGATTATGAAAGTCATAACAAGTATATATTATGTTTGTCTATACTATAAAACCATGGTAATATGTTACTTAATATGCTCAATTGAATCTCCACTGACATAGTAAGTGTTTTCAATTTTCGCAATTTTTTTCAAACTCTCATCTCTAAGCCCGATTTTCCTTCTCCTTTCTCTAGTCGAACAACAAAACATTTTCTCTCTTTAAACCCTTTTATCACATTCCCGGAGAAGTCATTCAGTGAGGGAGGGAAGATTCAAGACCGAACAACATTCCAACTCCATTCTCTATCCTCTTCCCACGACATTTGTGCCTCCAATTCGCCGATGAAGTGCGACGTCGTCATCGTTGCCATCACCGTCGGTGGTGGTGGCGATTCCTCACCACTCATTCTTGACGATCACCTCGCCAACTCGACGACCACGATCGATACTCATCCAAGGAGCGCGACTGGCATGTCCGCTTCTTCTTGAACGACGAGCCTAGGGTTTGGCCTCACCGCTCAAGGATCTCCCTGTTTTTCACCTTCTTTCTTCTCGTCGTTCGTGTAGTCTTCGTATTCACAATCTTCAATAAACTCGTGAGTCGTTTCTACCCGCGTTTTAATGTTTACTAACAATGCATTGCATCCATTTTCATCTTTGGTGTGTGGAAAACGAAATTTCTCATTTGTATTTTTCACTGTCATTTGAAATTGAATTAGATTACCTTCGAATTTGTCTGTGGAACTAATTTTACTTTGATGCTTGCTGACATATCTTTAGAGTTGCTATCTAGAGCTTGTTCATGACATGAAGGTTGTGTTATTGCTTTTGTCTGTAAATGCAGTTATGTGGATTCTCTTTTGAAAATCTTTTATGCTAAAGAAGCTTCGTAATGGACCAACTACACATCCTTCACAGTAAAAAGCAAAAAATCATAACCACTTTCAAGCCCAAGCTATACCAATTCCTTCTATCAACAATCTTAATAACAAGAATAACAACCATAAACTTCACTAAGAGCCATATATGTCAATATAAGTAACAAAACCTTCCAAAGATACCCACACTAATTATGTTTCTTGGACAACCCTGACAAACATTCAAGGACAATATTTTTTCTTTAACTAAAAGGGAAAATTATCGATAGATATCGAATGAAAATACATGTTAAAATACGTTTTGAGTCCTTGTAAAATTCTTAAAGTATTAAATAGTCCCTGTTCTGGTATGGAAAAAATGCCTTACGAAAACACTATTCTGGTTGTGTACTTATAGAATTAGATTGTTATATATTTGAACATTAGAAATTTCGTGTTTTTCCAACAAAGAAGCACGCTAGCTTAGAAGGATAGTAAAAGCTGATGCTTTATTTAGAACTTGCAAAAGTTGAAAAACTTGTTTCACAGTGATTTATCCGTGACTATAAATTAGAGTTTCTTAATTAATACTTTAATTTATCTACATTGAATTTCATGTGTATTTTGTTATTCCTCTTGCGTACATTTTGCTCTAATCAGTTCTTGGAATTCTTGGCCAACGAATCCAAAAACCATTAATGTATAATTGATTAGACAGATAACTAAACCAACCTGTGAATACATTGATAAATTCATGGGTACTGCCGTCCGGATTTTAAACATCACATTCCATTTTATAAAATAACCTTTACTTCAACCAATCATATCATAATTCTTTCGGGAAAAACAAAGTCTTTGAACTTTCATTTTCCTCACCACAAAAAAAATGTCACTACTACATATACCGACCCTTAAATCTTATGGCAAATGTATCATTACAACAAATTTAATTGATAAGTCAATGAATCAATCAATTATGGCAAATTGTTTTTGCAGTTTACTAGTTATGACCTTGTATATGATGGGTGAGCTATCATCTGTGTTTGGTGCCACCATCCCTTCTTCCATCAATCAGGAACGCGAGGCTTTGCTCAACAGCGGTTGGTGGAATGATTACCGTAATATCTCAGACCATTGTGATTGGGTGAGTATCGATTGCAATGAAGCTGGAAGTGTTACTGCTATTGACAGTTGGTACATGAAGACTCCTTCATCACAAGAATTGCTTTGGATAGATAAGTTGAACTTCACTGCCTTCCCCAATTTAGTCACTCTGTATCTAACTGGAATGGGTCTTAGAGGAAGCATCCCCACAGCAATAGGCTCACTTACAAATCTTACTTATATTGACTTGTCCAAAAATATTCTCCAAGGTAAGTTGTTGTAATTCTCTTTATTGCATTATTCCTAATAAATTCTGTCAATGGGAGAATTTTATTATCCCTTTCTTCCTATCATCCAATTGCAGGTTCAATACCACCAGAATTTGGTAACTTGACACAATTGCAGACGCTATCTTTCTTTCATAATTCTCTATCGGGTTCAATCCCATCTACATTGGGTCAATTGATGAATTTGAAATTTATGTATCTTGATTCAAACAAACTTGAAGGTAGGATTCCCACAGAATTTGGTAATTTGACAAAATTAGTCAAATTATATCTCTCAGATAATTTACTCACAGGTTCAATTCCTCCAAATTTGGGTCAATTAGAAAGCTTGACATACTTCTTTTTTCAATCCAACCAAATTACTGGTCCAATACCAGTAGAATTTGGAAATTTAAAAAGCTTACAAAGGTTATATCTCTCAAATAATTCTCTCAATGGTTCAATCCCTCCTACTTTAGGTCGTTTGGAGAATTTGGTACATCTCTTCCTTGATTCTAACCAAATAGAAGGCTACATACCTGAAGAATTAGGGAATTTGTTCCAATTAGAAGTTTTGAGACTTAATCATAATAAGATTTCGGGTTTAATACCTGCAAAACTTTTTCAAATGGACAAAATGTTCTCTTTATATCTCTCATCCAATCAGTTATGTGGTTCAATTCCATTTGAAACCATGAAATGTCCTTATGCTACAATAGTTGATTTGAGCCATAACTTGTTTAATGGAAGCATAACTTCCCAAATTGGTTGTGTCAGTGACCTTAGTCTCAGTCACAATTTTCTTGTTGGTGAGATTCCATTTCCTTTTAGAAGTAGTTCCGTGCTTACTCGATTGGATCTTAGTTATAATAATCTCTCGGGTAAATTACACAAGGAACTTGCTAGTCTATCATATATAAATCTTTCATACAATTCATTTGACTTCTCACAAGATCTTGATTCAAAATCAGGGGTACCAGATTACTGCTATTTCAAGGAAGACTCATTAATTAATGATCACCACATGCCCAATTTCTCATACTGCCACTTGCTCAACCAAACAAATCCTCAAACTAGGAAAAGTAAGCCTGTGATCATGTTAATTCTTCTTCCTATCATTTTCTTCATTCTTTTATTACTCCTTTCAATATTATATTTCTCAAGATGTAAGCCTAAGAAAAAGTGTGAAGGAATAGCAACAAAGAATGGAAACTTGTTTTCTATATGGAACTATGATGGTAAAATTGCATTTGAGGATATCATTGAAGCAACCGAAGACTTTGACCTCAAGTACTGTATTGGGACAGGAGCATATGGCAGTGTTTATAGAGCACAATTACCCAGTGGAAATATTGTTGCGCTAAAAAAGCTCCACCGTGTGGAATCTCAAAATCCATCATTTGAAAGAAGTTTTCAGAATGAGGTGAAGATGTTAACAAAAATTCGTCATAAAAATATCGTAAAGCTTCATGGCTATTGCCTCCACAATCGATGCATGTTTCTAGTCTATCAATACATGGAAAGAGGTAGTTTATTTTATATTTTGAATAACGAAGTGGAAGCTAAGGAATTGAATTGGAATAAGAGGGTGAATGTGATTAAAGGGATGGCAGAGGCATTATCCTACATGCATCATGATTGTATCCCACCAATTGTTCATCGAGACGTAACAAGTAGCAATGTTCTGTTGAACTCAGAATTAGAGGCTCATGTCTCAGACTTTGGAACAGCTAGACTCCTTGATCCTGATTCCTTAAATCAAACCTTGGCAGTTGGCACATGTGGCTACATTGCTCCAGGTGAATGTTATTGTCTATTACAAGATCACAATATTTTTATCAATTTCTAGAATTGTTATGATAATATATTTTGATAAGTTAACTTTATCTTTTTTGTCCGCAACAGAACTTGCTTATACAATGAGTGTGACAGAAAAGTGTGATGTTTATAGTTTTGGGGTGGTGATTTTGGAAACATTAATGGGAAAACATCCTGGAGAGCTAATTGCATCATTATTTAACCCAACTACTCAAAGTATGTTGTTGAAAGATCTCTTGGATTCACGTCTCCCTCTTCCTCTTCAAAAAGATGCTAAAGACATACATCTTGTGGTAAATGTAGCATTATCATGTTTGTGCTCCAAACCAGACTTAAGGCCATCAATGCAACAAGTGGTTAAGAAACTCTCTAGTTTCAAAATACCATTTTATTTGCCTCTCCATGAAGTTTTTATCCATCAATTGATGAGGCAAGAAATATGTCATTTTTCATCTGAGTTTCATGAATATACTGAGCCATAGGGAAAGGAATTACAGGTAATCAATTTTCCTGATGCAATAAAGGGAAGGGAAGTTACCATTATTTGTTCACAGTGTGATTCAGCATATGATCAAGTGGAAAATGAATATATTTATTAGCAACATCTAATGACAGGCAGAAGCAAGTGACATAATCTTCTATCCTTGTGGTGTTTATCTGACTTTCTGTTTTCTCTTTGGGGGAAGGGTTCTTTTAGTAGTAGAATGTAATTTATTTGTCTTCCTGCAGGATCTCTTAGATTTCATTGCATCTTCGAGAAAGACGGTTCTGAACTTTCACCAAGAGGTGAGCTTGGATTCACATTTTCTTTCCATGTGAAACTAACGTCAGTTTCTTCAGGCATTTTAATTAAATGGACAAAAGGGTTTTCCATTGTAGATATGGTTAGGCTTTCGGCTTTCAAGCAATTTCAATGTAGAAGCTTCTATTTAAACATTACGAAAAGAAGGAGAAAATAAATTAAACCAAAAAGAATCATATAATGGTGATTGAAGACGATGGAATTGAAGTGATGTGTCGGGTTGTGGATGCTGTGTGGGGCTCCTGGCGATTATTTGGAGAATGGAGGTTGAAGATGGAAATGGGATTTATGTAGTGGATGGGCTGAATGGTTTGTGTGTCAAAGTATAGATGGAGAAGAATGATGAATCCAAGTGCTATGATGTTAGACAAAATTTAACACATTCAACACTCTTTGGGATTAAATGCATTGCTTTAAAAAGTAAGGGATAAAAGAATTAAAGTTTTTATGGAGAAACTAATTTTTTTTTTATATAATTGTTTGACAAAAATATATTTAATCTTAAAAATGATGATGGTAGACCAATTTATAGATTTTGATTGAGATGATAAATTGTTTGTTTTTCATTTTGGTTAAATTTTAAATTGAAAATAATATTTTTTTAATTTTAATTTATTGATGATTAACATTATTTAATTTTAAAAATCACAACACGATTTTTTTTCAATTTTTCATTATAAATATAGTTATAATTTTCCATTTGAATAGATTTTCATTTGTACCATCTAGCCAATCCTTGTGTTTGGACATATGATTCACCAATATTTCAATTTGGATTATGTATTCACTACGCCATTTAACAGATATAGTATCATTTCCTCAGTAACATTTATTAAAAATGTTACTACATATATACTATAGCTACGGCATTTAAAAATGTTACTATTAACATCAATATTATAACATTTTTAAAAATGTTACTATAGATTCATTAAAAAAATATAATTTTACTAGTCATTATTTTACGACGACTAAATAAATTGTTAAGGAAAGTTTTTGTTCTGTTAACTTTATATAACCGCAACAAATATTTTATAACCAATATTTCAATTTGGATTATGTATTTGTGTCCAATATGTATCCATGTCTGTTACTATAAGATATTTTATCAATACTTATCAATAAAATATCTAATTTATGAAATTGTAATAGACATATATTTATTATTTTTTTAAGAATTAGTGTACATCTAATACTATATACAATTGTGAACTAACAAATGGAAAGTTTCTCTATTAAATAATATATATGATCCAATTCAATTCAAATTTTTCATTTTAAAATAGGAAAAAGTGCTAACGTGTCAATCAAACAGAATTTACAGGGTTAAAAAAAATTCAAAATGCTGAAGTTATGTCTCCTCTCTCTCTCTCTTTTTCTCATGTCTTTCCCACTCACACACACACTCTAGACTCTTCAGCTTCTTCTCAACCTTCCTTTTTTCTCTGTTTTTCTCACGCGCACACAACACCTCTTCATCTTCCTCTTTTCAGCTGTTTCAAATGAGAAGATCTGAATATATCGTTTTTTAAGCAGATCTGAAGATGTTGTATCTCTTTTTTCGTAAGTGTTATCACCTTTCTCAAGGAAGCATCTCATTTTCTTCTTATATTTTGTCAGTTCTAACTTTTTCATGCGTTTTTTTACAGGTAACAACCCAGAAGTCGATTTTATTTTGAGTTTTCTAAAGCAAACAACTCATTTTCTTCTTATATTTTGTCAGATATAACTTTTTTATGCGTTTTTTTACAGTTTTAAACCCATAAGTTGATTTTATTTTGAGTTTCTCAAGCGAACAACTTATTTTCTTCTTATATTTTGTCAAAACTAACTTTTTCATGCATTTTTTTACAGGTAAGAACCCAAAAGTCAATTTTATTTTGAGTTTTCTAAAGCGAACAACTCATTTTCTTCTTCTTATTTTTTGTCAGATCTATCTTTTTCATGCGTTATTTTACAGGTTTAAACCCATAAGTCGTTTTTATTTTGAGTTTTCTCAAGCGAACATCTAATTTTCTTCTTATATTTTGTCAGATCTAACTTTTTTATGCGTTTTTTTACAGGTTTAAACCCAGAAGTCGATTTTATTTTGAGTTTTCTCAAGCAAACAATTCATTTTCTTCTTATATTTTGTCAGATCTAACTATTTGTTTCGTTTTTGTACATGACTAATATGGTTCACTGCGGCATATGGTTTTATTACCTAGATTTCATTTTCATTTTGACCTTTCTCAAGCGAACAACTCATATTCTTCTTTTATTTTTCTCAGATCTAACTATTTTTTTCCGATGATGGTATTTTATAGGGTTGCTACATGTCTAATATGGTTCACTGCGACAGATTTAACATCAGGTTTAAAAAAACTTTTTATGTAACTATTTTTGGCGTTTATGTACTTTGATCTAACTGTTTCTTATATTTTTCTTCTGTTTACAAGCTTCAAATCAAGATTTCAAACTGATTCAAGAGTCTTTTTCGCTGTACAACTTAACTGGTAAGTAATTTGTATCAAAATTTACCTTTTTCTTTACCAATTTATCTGTATTTTTCCACCTTTTACAAGCAAATCGTTCATCTTCTTCATTTTTCTACCTTCAACTCTCTTTGTGTCATTTTTTTTTGTTCATGGTATTTTTTAATAATGCATTCTATCACCAAATCTCTTTATTGTTACCCGATTTACGTTTTTATTTGGACATTTTTCAAAGAGTTCATCATACACTATATTTTTTCAAAGTTCTACACCAAAAAGAGTTAATCTAACTATTTTTTCCGTTTATCTACTTTGATCTAACTGTTTTTCTTCTGGATACAAGCTTCAAATCAAGATTTCAAAGTCATGCACAAGTCTTTTTCGCTGTACAACTTAACTGGTAAGTAATTTGTATCAAAATCTACCTTTTTCTTTACCAATTTATCTGTATTTTTCCACCTTTTACAAGCAAACCGTTCATCTTCTTCATTTTTCTACCTTAAACTCTGTTTGTGTCATTTTTTTCGTTAATGGTATTTTTTAATAATGCATTGTATCACCAAATCTCTTTATTTTTACCCAATTTTTGATTTTATTTGGACATTTTTCAAAGAGTTCTTCACATTTTTCAAATCACCGTTTACTCCATCAAAACCATTTCGTTTACAAAACGTTTTGTATTCCAACCCCTGCTTCGAATTTTTTCCAAATCAACCTGTCAATCAATATTCAAACGCATTAAATTTCGCACTGCTCGAGATAATGATGAATAAACTGCTCGAGATAATGATGACTAATATAACGTGTGGTAGATGATGGAGCAGTGGCAGATGTCATAAAAACACACAAACCAATGCAGGAAATTTAATCTTTGAGCAGAACAATTATGGTGACAAAGGTTGGAAATGATGTATTGGAGAAGACATGTATTGGAATATAAAACATTCATTTATTGTAGTAAGAGAGTGTCATGTCCCAGAAAAACATAATTAGTGGTCTTCATAATTAATGTTTTGGAGCAGTAAGTATCATAAGATGACATTTTAGGAACTTTTACAAAGTTTTTTTAGAGAAAATAACTATTGTTTTTAAAATAAATTAAACTAAAAATGGCAATACAATAAATTAATTAGGATTTGGTGTGGAATTTACAAAATATTACACGATATTTATTGAAATGTTTGGTAGTCTTGAGAGTGAATACTTTCAAATATAATTTTCATGTTATTTGATACAATAATATTTACTGTTTAAGAATTATAATAGTGAAGTAAATGGAAATCATAAATTACAATTTATTTTTAAAATAAATGCAAATTGAGGTAAAATCTAAATTTTCTAAATTTTTCAACAAACAAAATTGAAATAAAGCTAATGCTTCAATAAATATTTATTAAAGTTTAATAAGTTAAATCCATGAATGAAATATATTTGTTTACTTCCTCATTCCAAGACTTTGTCCCACGTCTTAAAAAAAATTAAAAATATTTTTATATAAATATTAATATTAATAGTTTCTCCTTTTTTTATAGACAAAATTAGTTATTTTTTAATTTTTTTAAAAAAATAATATTACATATTACACTTTTTTTGAATCTTATTAATTAATAATTTCTTATTAATAAAAAATGCAAATAAAATTATTTACTTTAAATACATTTATTTACCAAATTAAAAATTAAAACTTTTTTTTACTTGGTTGGCTATATATGCTTTTTATACTTTTCAAAAAATACTTTTCATCTTCCAAAAATTAAAATATGTTGAGGAGAATAAAAACAATTTTTCAGTTTCTTTCAACACTACTTTCAAGATAAAAATTTGTCTTTTCCAACACATCTTTATAATTAATTAGCATTAATTATGAAGAAACCAACAACTTTTTAAGTGTCTCAATACAATGTTATATTTGAATTTATTGTATTATAATTTCAAATGGAAAATATTTTAAAAAATCTACATACCTTCTTAAAAAAGTTTTATACGGGGTCCAAAAATCTTCTCACATTCCCATAAAGTAAAAGTCATTTTGAATGACCAAAATCTCTAATAGTATCTAATATAATATATAACTATATACAATTGCAAAGCTAACAATACTATTTTGAGTTCTAATGTGCATTGTCTCAAAATATACATAATTGGTGGCCTTCATAATTAATATTTTGAAGTAAATATGACAAAATAACAACTTTAGAAACTTTTACAAAGTTTCTTGGAGAAGGTAGCTAATTTTTATAAAATAAATCTAATTAAAAATTGTAATATAATAAATTAATTAGGATTTTGTGTGAAATTTACGGATATTACACGACTAAAATGTTTTGTAACATCGAAAGTGAATACTTTAAAATATAATATTAAATCTTATTTGATAAGATAATATTTACTATTTCATAATTTTTATAGTGAAGTAAATGCAAATCATAAACTACATTTTATTTTTATAATAAATACAAATTATAAAGGCATAATCCAAGTTTTTAAATTTTTGAACAAACAAAATTAAAATAAAGTTCTGACTC
>Ga0214544_1007525_pt1 | contig 19014 bp, 21 predicted proteins | sample CNSS3metaG_FD_160074 | JGI IMG/M metagenome (GOLD analysis project Ga0214544, IMG submission 160074) | Root nodule microbial communities from cowpea collected in UCLA plant growth center, Los Angeles, California, USA - CNSS3 | ecosystem: Host-associated > Plants > Roots > Nodule | place: USA... | reverse complement strand
TAATAAATTATAAATAGTTTAGTAATTTAAGCGGGGACGGGTATTTGGGCGGGTATATATATATCCCCATCCCCAGTTGAAAATTTCGGGTATTACCCATACCCATACCCATACCCAGTCAAAGCGGGGATTCCCCGTCAAAACGGGGACGGGTTCGGGTGATACCCACGGGCACGGGTTTATTTGCCATCTCTAGAAAGAAGTTGGAATGTTACGCCTTGAAATGCCGAGGTCTATGGTTTGTAGATTCCAAAGGTTAAGTATTGAATCGGGAACAAATGTAACACAGTATGAGTCTATTCTCAAGTACCTTAAGTGGATAAAGTTCGCTATCTCGGAATGGATCTTTCCGCAGCTGTTTGGTACAAGCTCTAACACTCGAATCAATTTGAAGTTGTCCAAAAGCCATTTCCACTCCCTCCCATGAACACCGTAATCTGGGCCAAAAAAGAACACAGAAGGGACACATGAATGGTCATTTTTGCTTGAAGAAATGTATCTTAAAATTAATTGACAAATTAATTTTATTAGTGACTCATTTGAAATATTATGATTGTCCAATTGTGATTTAATAAAATTTAAATATCTATTAGTTATTATTATGGGAAGTGATAATAAAATAAAATAAAGATAAAGATAAAATAAAAACCAACTTCATGGACGTTGGTTTATAAAAGGGATTGGAGTTCTGTATCTGACCATAAGGTTCTTTTCACATTAAGCCATCAAGAACGTGTGAGAAGAGGAAGAAAGACAGAGAGATAGATTGGGAAACAGTTATTGAAGAGCACACAAAAATTAAAATTGAAGAACGCATTGGATCTCTCATTGATCAAGGTTAGTGCTTTATTATGTTTATTGTGAGAATCATAAATCTTAAATATCCTTAATTAGTTTTACATGTGGTATCAGAGCATGTGTTATAGGATTTATGATTATCCTTTTATGATGTTTGTTTCCAATTTTTATGAACCCTAATTAAAGCTTGAAGGGTTATTTAAATTTTCCGCTGCTTTAAAACTGAATGTGAATGTCATGGTTGGAAACGGGAATTGATTCTCGCCACAGGAATTGCGTGTGTGATTTAACTGCAAATAGAATGCGTGCCTAATTGAATTAGAAAAGCTATTTGTGCATCCCTGAATGAAATTCACGTAAAACATTTGTTATATCAACGGCATAAACCTTTTGTTTGGAATTAATGGAATGGGTTGCATCGTACTATGTGTGCAAACCGCTAGTTCGTGTGCTACTGTTGCAAGCATTTTATTAAGTGTGTGGTTGGTATTCAAACGTGGTTAACTTTTAATTCAAAAGTTATTTTCACTTTTACGTATTAAGTTTTGGAATCCTATTAAGTTAATTGGATTCGAGGCAATTTTTTTATTGGTGTACATTATCAATAAAATTAATATTAATTATTTTATTTATATAAATAATTAATAATTTTATTTTAATTTGCAATAATATTTATGTTTTTTATTGTTAAATTAAAATTAATGAGGATTCGATATAAAGTTTATAACAATTAAATGTGTAATTATTTATTTGAAATTAAGTATGATAAATTTTGTTAGTCACCAAAGTGGCCAAAATTTTAAAGTTTTGTGATTTCAAATTATTAATGTTTTTTATTTCAATTACCCATAGTATGGATGTTAAATTATGAATAATTAAATTATGGGTTAATTGAAGTTCATTAATTATAAGGCATTTAAGGATCGCCCAAAGGTTGATTAATTGTTCTCATAATTAATGAACATGATTATAGATAATTTTATATATGTCACTAGTTTTATTTATATACCCAAAGGTGTAGTAGGTGATTCTAGTTGATGCATATTTTAATTATCAATTATGTTATAATATGATTAGCATCATTATGTTTATGTTTGTGTATTATTGGATCTCCTAAAGGAGAACATTAGTATGCATAGAATGATTGTTTATGTCTGAATCTGTTTTTACGTTTAGTTTTATGACTCAAAGCATTAATGTTAGGCATGTGTTAATTGCAGTCCTTGTTCCGGTATCTTTACACTCGCATGCTTCGTCTGTTCTAGTCTTTAATGGGTTGAATTTCCCTAACTAGAGTGAGCAAGTCCAATTTCACTTAGGTGTGTTGGATCTTGATCTAGCTTTTCAAGTTGAAAAGCCGGCTATCACGGATGCCAGTAGCAATGAAGAGAAAGCCCATTACAAAGCTTGGGGAAGATCAAACAAACTTAGCTTAATGTTTATGAGAATGAGCATAGCAAGCAATATAAAGTCAGCTCTTCCCAAAACCGATAACGCAAAAGAATTTATGAAATTTGTGGAAGAACGCTCCCAAACTACTGATAAATCTCTCATTGGGACATTGATTAGTACGTTGACTACCATGAAGTTTGACGGTTCACATACTATGCATGAGCATATGATCGAGATGACAAATATCGCAGCAAGACTTAAGTCTCTAGGAATGGTAGTGGATGAAGGTTTTCTCGTGCAGTTCATTCTAAACTCATTACCGTCTGAGTATGGTCCGTTCCAAATGAACTATAACACCATGAAAGACAAGTGGAATGTGCATGAATTGCACAATATGCTAGTCAGGAGGAGACTCGACTGAAAAACTTAGGAAGCCACTCTATTCAATATGTGAAGAATCAAGGAGTTGTTGGAAAGAAAGTTGCTAAGACATGGAAAGGGTAAAGGACCACTGAAGATTGACGAGTCCTCAACCAAAATCCAGATGAAAAATGAAAAATGTCATTTCTGCGGGAAGTCTGGACATTTCTAGAAGGACTGCATAAAGCGTATAGCCTGGTTCGAAAAGAAAGGTGAGCATAATGCTTACATATGTTTTGAATCAAACTTAACTGAAGTTTCCCATAATACGTGGTGGATTGATTATGGATGTACGACTCATGTTTCTAATGTGATGCAGGAATTTCTTACAACCTGAACCATAAACCCAAATGAGAAGTTTGTCTTCATGGGCAATAAAGAAAAAGTTCTAGTGGAAGCGGTCGGGACTTATCGTCTAATCCTCGACACTGGATATCAATTAGACCTTATGGATACTTTTTATGTACCTAGTATCACTAGGAATTTAATTTCTTTATTTAAGCTTGATGTTGCTGGATACTCTTTTAAGTTTGGGAATAGTTGTTTCAGTTTGTTTAAGCATACTTTTATGATTGGATCTGGTACACTTTATGATGGTTTATATAAATTGAATTTGGATAATTTATATGCTGAAACTCATATGACTTTGCATCACAATGTTGGCACTAAACGTAGTTTAGCAGATGAACAATCTGCTTACGTGTGGCATAAACGTTTGGGACATATTTTGCAAAGAAAGAATGCAAAGATTTGTAAAGAATGAAATCCTTCCGGATTTAGATTTTACTGATCTGAATGTGTGTGTGGATTGTATTAAAGGCAAACAAACTAAACATACAAAGAAAGGAGCTATGAGAAGCACTCAACTTCTTGAAATCATACACACCGATATATGTGGTCCGTTTGATGCAAATTCTTTCAATAAAGAGAAGTACTTCATCACCTTTATTGATGATTTTTCGCGTTATGAACATGTCTATCTACTGCATGAGAAATCTCAATCAATGAATGCCTTGGAAGTTTATATAAATGAAGTGGAAAGGAAATTAGACAGAAAGGTGAAAATCTTAAGGTCTGATAGAGGTGATGAGTATTATGGAAGATATGATGAAAGTGGATAACATCCTGGTCCGTTCGCTAAGTTCCTTGAGAAACGTGGTATTTATGCTCAATATATAATGCTAGTCACACCACAACAAAATTGTGTATCAGAAAGGCGTAAGCGAACCTTAATGGATATGGTTAGGAGTATGTTAAGTAATTCATGTTTACCTATATCATTGTGGATGTATGCTCTAAAGACTGCCATGTATTTGTTGAACAAGGTTCCTAGTAAAGCTGTTCAAAAGACTCCTTTTGAGTTGTGGACGATTAGTCGCTCGACAGTGGGTGTTGCAAGGTTCCAACGAGTCCTCGCTCCATTGGACACCTAGCACACACGGACGATGTCCTGACCAACCCAGATGTCGGCGTAGATACCACAAGATCAAATTGTAGCTCCCAAACCGATAAACCCAACTCTTGTACAAAAGACTTTAACACAAAATAGTGTGTCGCTTCAGAATCATATAGCACACATAGGGGTTCTCCCGCAATCAAACAACATCCAACAACTAGGTTATATAAGCCTGTCGCCTTTGTCTCGATCATAGCATATACTCTGCCCGCCGCTTGAGGCCTATTGTCTCCTCTCCCATGTCGAGTCTGAATCGACAACCTTGCCGTAGTCCCTCTGGAGGAGGGACAATCCTTGATGAAATGCCCCATCTTCCTATAACCATGACACATTTGTGTACCGGTCAACTGCGGACATGCACTCTTCAAATGCGGTCCATTGCACTGAAAACACCTAGGCACTGAAGACTGCTGAGATGTAAACCCCTTAGCTATCTAAGGTTGTGACCTAGCATAGAGTTTCTTCCTCTCTTCTACTCTAGGTCTGGATCCAGAAGATCCACTAACCTTTTGCTGCTGCTGACTTTGCTGAGCTTCCACCTCAACCTTCATCCACTTCATAACTCGAGCTCTCTCCACCAGAGCTGCAAAGTCCTTGATGGAGAGTGGTGCTACCATCAATTTAATATCTCCCCGAAGGCCATTCTTGAACTTTCTGCATCGCCACTCTTCATCTAGTGGCATGGTATAGAAGCACCCCAAATGCTTGAATCTCTCGGCATACTCAACCATTGACTTGTCTCCTTGGGTTAGCTGAAGGAACTCTATCTCCTTAGCATATCTCACGCTATCAAGGAAGTACTGAGATAGAAACTTCCTCTTGAAGGCCTCATAGGTGATATGCTCATGTTTCTCTTCCATGACCAACCTCATACTGGCCCACCAATGCTCTGCCTCCCTTGTGAGCATGTAGATAGTGAAAGCAAACCTGCTCTCATTCGGGCACCTCTTGGCATCAAAGATGCACTCCATATCTTTCATCCACTAGTCCACTTGATTAGCACTTGTCTTGCCATCAAACTTGGTCGGCTGATGTTTCAAGAAACCTTCCAAACTCCATTCAAGGGGTGGAGGTTGGGGGTGAGGACCATACACTAGAGCACCAACCATGTTCTCCTCCAACTGGCGGAGGGCCTTCATATGTTGCCTCTGAGCAACCTCAGAAGCCAGCCATGCAGCCTCCATCTACTGCATCACCATCTATTGCTACTTAAGAGAGGGCTCTTGGCGCTACATTGACGCCTCATGTTGTTGCATCATGGCATTACTCTGTTAGGTTAGGGCTACTGCCCTGGCCTTAATCGTCCTTCGATATCTTGCCCATCACCTCGAGGGTGGATGAGTTACACGTGGGGGTATCATATCATTGGACACATAGAAGAAACCATTAGTCAAACTTGTCAGACTAAGAACTTAGCTAACAAACACTAGGAAGACACACCGAAAACAAAGCAAGCACATAAGCCCACAAACTCTAAGGAACGAAGGCTCTAGTACCATAAAAATGTAACATCCTTTTAAATATAATAAATCTACTAAAATTAAACATCACATAATTATGAAATAAAATAGAGCATCAGAAAAAGAGTGTGGCGGATTCACTGATAAAATTACCCATAAACATACTCAGGAGAAAGTTAAGGCACACCACGATGCCGTAAAAAGAACACAAGAGTACAATCATTTTGCAAAAGAGTGCTCATAGAGCAAGAAATCACAAGGCAATAATGCCCCAAAAGATGCTCCATAGAGCCTGATCCAAACCATGCTTGCTACACTGCATCGTTCCCCTCATCTTGACGACCACTAGGGGTTCCCACATCTACTTACACCAATAAGATTTGGTGATCATCGCAAAAAGGAAAAGCCAAACAGAGAAACATATACCAAAAATAAAGGGTAAGCTAGAGTAAAATGTTTTAATCATGTTATAGGGAAAATAAAAGGTAAAACAGATTAAAATCATATAAGGTAGTAGGCACCTAAATCATGTGAAAGCAAACAAATACATGACTCTTTGACTCAATATCCATATCATACTCTTGATATAGAATTCTAAAGGAAGTGTGAGCCTACGTTGGTTTCTAAACTCTGTAGAGTCTAGACGCAAGGGGTTATCACCCAACCACACACAGGGTTAATCCTTTAATGTCTTGGGCCTAATACGTCCTAAGACTATGACCTCCTACCACTCTCATCACAGAAATCATTCTGCTCTATGTGAGCGTGAGCGATTATTAGAGTTTAAGATACCTTCCTTTATCTAGACATCTCCTATATCAAGGTATACACTAACCACCATCACCAAGAGTTTCCCTTGAAACTCTTTTACCGACAAATTCCACATGCCATCTAATTGCATTCGATTCTCATGCCAATCCATCACCAACCATTCAAGTCATGCTTTCCATACCAATATTTTCATTTTCAGTCCCATTAAAGCATACAAAACAGACATGGTCACATACATTGAGCAAGGAAAAGTAAATAAAACAAACATGGAACAATCAGCAGTCAACACATCACCTCCTGCCCGAGTTTCACCCAAGCTAAAGGTCCTCGCTCAAGCAAAAGGGGTCCTTTCGCTCAAGCGAGCCCTCCTCGCCTAGGCGAAGGCTCAACAATGGGTGTTGCAAGGTTCCAACGAGTCCTCGCTCAGGCGAAAGTGTCTCGCCTAAGCGAGATCACTTCTCGCTAAAAAATCATTTAGTTGCCTAAGCAACAATTCGAACTAGAACCAGGGTGAGTTCCTGCTACTCTCGCTTAGGCGAGGGCCACCCGCTTAGGCGAGATCAGCAGGTTTCTCACCTGTTTTCACCTACAACACCTTGTTTAACCATGCACACACACACACACACCATACAATTTCACGCAACCACAACCTCATTCAAGCACCAAATCCAAAAAAAAAAGACCAGAAAAAAAAAGGCAGAATATCTTGAAAATGTAAACCCTAGCTTCCCTTACCTGAAAAAAGAGGAATTAAAGGAAAAAAGAGCCCTAACAAAAGCTCACACAACACCACGATAGATTAAGAAGCTGAAACAAAAGACGTACGAGTATGAAAATGAGACCTTGACAAAGACTATGTGAGTCCAGAGCTTAGGAACAATGATAAACAGAATTAAAATGATGTTTTAATGCAACTTACATGGAGATATGAGCTCAGGCAACTCCGAACAAGGACGATACACTAACTTAGGGAGGCAAAAGCTGATGCCCTAGTAGAGCTCTTGCAGCACTACAAGGGAGGGGGAGAAACTGTTTTTCAGAATATGAGACAAAATGAGAGCATTAGGTTGGAAGGGGGGTCTTGAGGGTCCCCAAAATGGGCTGACTTTGGGCCCTTGAAAAGGCCAGGCCCAAACCCCTTCTCAAAATAGAAGTTTTAAAAAAAAAGGTCTCACATAATACAATTTTATGTATACACATTTTATTTTTCGAGTTTTAGCCTTAACACTTATTTTAATATTTACAAAATATTTATATATTTTGAAACTAACCGTCATTAGTATTCTATTCTCTAAAAGAAACTGTTATTATTTACTTTCATTTCCAACTCTTCTATTGTCTTAATTTTCTTTTTTATATTCGTCATTTCTTTAGCTATGACCTTTTGTTTAATTTTGGTTAAATTACTGTTTTAGTCCTCTTATTTGTTAAGTAGTTTCCAAAATGGTCATTCAATTATTCGTTGTCTTATTTTAGTCCTCATGTTTTCAAAAGTGACTTAGTTTAGTCCTCAAAGTTAATAGTGTTAAAATTAGTAACAAAGTAGTGACATAGCTCTTTAACTGTGTCACACTTTTAATTACGTGACTCGTAACTGTAAGATCCGCAGAATTTAATTAATTAAATAATTAATTAATTAATAAATGCGGGTAGGTAGCTTATTTATGACATTAAATTCTAATGGGTATGACGTGGAAAAGTACTAGCTCAATTGGTTGAGAGTACTTTAATTGTGTGAAAGGACTTGGGTTCGAGTCCTATGAGTGTTATTGGTGTGTTGGTTGACTTATTTTATTTTAAAATTATGCATGGTCGTGTTGGGTGAAAATATGATGGTAAATGTGTGTGAATTGACATGAAACATGAATTGGCTTGGTGGTTTAGCTTTGATTTGGCATAGGTAAGGTCATGGGTTCGAACCTTGGTGAGTCAAATTTAACTCTTTTTGCTTAAACAATTGTTGTAAGTTGAATATGAAAGGGTGGAGGAAACCTAGCAGGGGGCAAGCCAATAGGGGCTGAAAAAGAAAACGATTAATAATGGACTTGAATAACAATTAACTCCATCATGAAACCCAATTTTGTTTTTTTGCATTAACCTAACATTAAGGCCTTTAAAAGGTAAAATTTGAGAGAGGAAAAGGGTTTTGAGAGGCTGTTTTCAGAGAGCTCTGTGAGGTGCACGAATCCAATGTAAAATAGAGAATTTTGAGAGAATTAGATAGGGGTAATTGAAGTGGTGATAAGGCAAGCCCTTGGTGATCAAAGGAATTTCCCAATTTCAGAAGTTAAGCAAGGGATTTTTCAGGTTAGGGGAGCTGAACCCGAAATTCTATCTTAGTTGGATTGTCTTGATTGATTTTGATGATTTTGTGCTTGAATTTCGTGCTGCACATGAGGGAAATTGGGGTTGTGGGTTTTGGGTATTGTTTCATTGGAATTTGACCTAAATGTATGTATATATTGGGGTTGTGTTCTGTATATTCTGTGATTATGCAAGGTTGGGTGGTTGTGGCATATTTTCGTGTCCAAATGTGCTCATATGTCTAATGAAATGGTGCTGAATGAATTGGTATGTTTTGATTTGTGTTTTGAGTCTTTGGTGCAGTGTGTGTGCGTGAATCAGTGCTAGAACCTACAATTCTCGCTCAGGCGAGCTAGGCTCGCCTAGGCGAGACATGCAAGGACTCATAAACCTCTTTCTGCTCGAGTAGTTCGCTCAGGCGAGGTGATTTGGTCTTGGGCGACAGACCATCTCACTTAGGCGAGTGTGACTCGCCCAAGCAAGAATCCGTTTGTGTCTCGAGTGTGTTGGTTGTGCATCTCGCGCAGGCGGGGTTTGTTGTTTAGGCGAAAATGTGTCTCGCTCAGACGAGAGTCTCTCGCCTAAGCGAGAATTCGAAGAGCATTCTGATGGGGGTTTAACTCGCAGCCCAAGCGAGAGATGAGAGTCTTGGGCGAAACGTGATCTCGCCCAGGCTAGTATGACTCGCCTAGGCGAGGGTTCGTGGTTGGTTTTGTGTATGGTGCTCGCTTAGGCGAGGTAACCTAGCCTAAGCGAGATGAACTGGAATGCTTAGGCGAGAGATGGAAGTTTAAGCCCAAGGATGGATGGATTATAGGTTTAGAAGCAATAAATTTGCAATATTGGATTGATTGAAGTTCGAATGTTGATGTGTGATCTATAAGGCTTCTAAGATATCTTGATGGTGAGCTTGCTGGTGTTCCATGGGTTGTGGCCCAGAACGTATCCTTGAGTTGTGGCTCAAGATAGGGGTTAAGCAAGTGGCATTCTATGGGTTGTGGCCCAGAATGACTTTCTTTGAGTTGTGTCTCGGGATAACGGAAGAACATGAGGAACCTTGAGTTGTGGCTCGGGTTGGCGAGTGTGCCGGTGTGAGTGTGCTGATTATGGCCAATACGGATGGGTCCAGATGGATTGCCCTCCTCAGTGATTCACTGACGAGTTTGGTAGTCCTAGGACGTTACGAACTATGTTCGTATTTGGAAACTCCACCTGGTGTTACGATGTGTGATCCGTAGCATGGTTTCCGCACGTGCTCTATCGGTTGTGGCCAATAGGTGTGGCAACAAGGCGCCTTGAGATACTTAATAGAAGATGTAGAAATATGCTAACATAGTTGTGGCCATGTGGAAGGAAGGTAACGAGTCTTCCACGAGGTGCATCGGTATACATGGTAGTGGCCATGTGATGGAAATTGAGTAAGTTATGTGGGAAATGAAAGGATATTATATATGGTCGTGGCCATGCGGTATAAGGAAAGCGTTTGTGTTATTGTTGAATTATTTTTATCGATTATACATGTATATATGTGCTTGGTATATTTTTGTGTGTTTCATCTTTTAGCTCACCCTATTTGCTTGTGTTTGGCGATGATTGTATACGCGGTACACGTGAGCAGGTGATGATGCAGGTGGAGCTGGTGAGGCTTAGCTGCGGATAAGGGATGATCATGGGATCTTTTTCTTTATGTTTTCTTTATGTTATTTGAAATGGGTTGTAAAGGCTCATGGAATATTTTGACTATACTTGCAGTTTTGTAATTATGGACTTATTAATAAATTAATAAAGTTTTAAATTTCCCGTGTTTGGGGAAATGAGGTATCATTAAATGTAATGTAATTTATTACTTTATTTTATTTTAATAAATTAGTAATATCCTGACGGGATGTTACCGTAACGATGCACATATGTGGAATATCAGTTACTTTCAAAGGAATTAGGGTTGTTGATGGTGGAATTGGGATCAACTCGTGAATTGAATTGAAACATTACATCGGTGTGATTAATTAGGAGCAGCATGCATTGCATTGGTGTGATTGTCGTCTTTGATCGAAGTCGTCCAACATTCCAGGTGAGTTTTACTTTCAATTTTATAGAAATACGTTTTAGGGTTTTTGTGGATTCTGTTTAATTACTTAATTTGGGGGGTTTTGGGTGGATTATGTAGTTGTGTTTATGTTTTTTATTCCGATGCCATTGTGTCATTTTCAGTTTAATATTTCTTTAGTGTTTTTTATGCTTCTGTGTTGTCCCACCATTTCCAAATTACTGTGTATTTTGTGGTCTCCCTTTAATGGGGTTAGTGTATCCTATTAGTGTGTCAGTGGTATTGTTTGTAATAAAAGTATATTGTTGTGGGTATGTGGACATTTCACAGGTTTACAATCAGTAGTCACTAATTCTGATGGAAGATGACAAGTTTGAAATGGTTATTCACCATGGAGGGCATTTCGTGAATGAGGGGGGAGTTAAGTATGTTAATGGCCAAACAAACGAATTGTCCTATGACCAAGATAGATGGTCTTACTTTGAGGTGCTATCTATATTGAGAGAAATTAGTTATATTAATGTAAAGGACCTATGTTATTCAATAGGAGGTTGTCTAGTGTTAGAGGAAAGGTTGCGACATTTCTGTGATGATGTTGGTGCACTACATATGGTCGAAATCGTGAAGCGACATGGTGAAGTCCATATGTATGTGATTCACTCAGTTTGTGTAATAAAGTGGGTACATATGTTGGAATATTATCCAGTTGAGGATATTGTTGAAGTAAATATTGGTGTGGAGAATGACACTAAGGTTGAAGTGCTAGAGGAGTTAGGAAATGAGGTTAAGGTGGAGAGTGCGGCAAATGAGTTAGGAAATGAGGTTGGGTGTAGTGTGAGGCAGAAGAGTTAGGAAATGAGGTTCATGTGCACTATGAGGCAGAAGTGTTAAAACAAGTACAGTTTGATGGTGTAGAATAGGTCCATCCTGAAAGTGGTGAGGTTAAGGTTTAGAATCAGGATGAATCACATGTACAGCCTGAGAGTGGTGTCTCGCAGGTCCAGGCTAAGACACAGAACGAGGTGGGTAAATACCAAAAAGTGGAAGAGGTTGAGGTTGAGGATGGTTCGTCCACTGATTACATAGATGAAGATAATGATGGTTTGTTTGATGTGGATATAGACACATATCTATTATTGGTGAAAAGTTTGTGGTGAATATGGACAACCTGGAATGCACCTGCAGGAAATGGGGTATTACTGGCATTCCATGCTCGCACTCCCTAGCTGCAATGAAATTCTTAAATCTGAGTGTAGATCAATATATAGCACACTAGTTTACCAAGTCCTCATATGAAGAAATATATTGCTCAATAATATATTGTATGAACGACCAATATGTGTGGGAGATCACTCCCTCCCTAATGTGCTGCCTCCACTAAAACATATATTACTTGGAAGACCTAAAAAGAAAAGAAGACTACAAGCATCTGAGTTGAAGAAAGATGACACCAAGGTTAGAAGAGTGGGGGTAAGGAAGAAATGTGCCATATGTAAACAACATGAACACAATAGAACCACTTGCACACAAGTTCCACCATCTCCACTGCCATCAGCTACTTCTGATCAAGGCCAAAATCAGTCACATGAACAATATGTGCCTCCAACCTAGACACCAACTTCTGATGAAGGGAAAAATCTGTGAACTCAACAATCTGTGCCTCCAACCCAACCATCTAGTTCTGATGTAGGTGCAAATGTGCAACTAAGTGTGATTTGTACACAAGCTTCAACTGAACCAAGGATTACCATAGAGTCCATTCCACTAGTTCCAGCACATCCCACTGCAACAACAATTCCATCACTACGTCCCCCATCACGTGGCAGACCCATTATAAGGCCAAAACTACAACATAGGTGGGGTCGTGTTTGGAAACCATGAAAAATCTAATGTATTTTGTATTTTGTTGGACAAGAGTGAATTCATGAAGAAGGTTCATGTAGTATTTTGGAGAAACACTTGATATAATATTTTGGATCAAAAAACTTGATGTTCTATTTTGTAGTATTTTGGACAAAAAACTTAAGGTTTTATTTCTATGTATTACTTGGTTGTGGTTGATATAAATATATGTCATTTATGTTATGAGTCCTGTTAAATTTTGTTACTTGGTTGTGGTTGATATGGAAGGTGACCCTATCATGAGTACACATTTTGTGGCAAATTTTGTAAAACAACCATTATCACAACTTTGTGTTTTTATTTACACTCCTTTTCTGTGTAATTCATGTGCATTGTGTAATACTTTGTAGTGAACAATCGTATATGCCAAAAAGATATAAATGAACTAGTTTATATAAAAAAAGCAAATACACAAAACACAATAATTTTGGAACTTTATATATGATATGAAAACCAAAACAAATTTCGTGCATAGCATACCAGATCACACTATACCAGATCACAACATACTAGAAACAACCCCTTCACAATAATTTAGGGGTTTTTGATCAATAGTGAAACTAAGATTACATTAACTACAAAAACAATGCAAACAATTCCTATTAACCTCTTCACCCATTTCTCATACAACTTATTACTTTTCTCTAAACTAACAATCTTCCTCCTCTATCTGATGATAACACCATCTTTGTCGTCAATATCATCTTCTCCACACCACTTAAAATAATTACACCTAACAGAATCTTCATTTCCTCTCTGTTCATCAAATCAAGAACAAAAAAATGTACATTATTTACAATCACGAATTACAAAAAATCATAAAAAACACTCAACAATCTAACCTTGAAATTTGGACAACCTCGGAATTTCTTCCCAACATTCCTACTTATTCTAGCAGTTCTCATGACAACAACCTCTCCACATAGACAAATAAGAGTCACACCCAACCCCTTCCAGCCATCACCAAGAGAGGACACACCACGATTTTGATTGCCAGAACATGTGCAAGACTTACATGAGTCAACTTGGGACATGTCTCTCAACACCAAAATCTGGGGACAATATGCTTACAAGAATTCAAAACAACAACGAAATATAGGGGAATAATGAATTTAGGAACGAACCTTGCCAACAATTAGGGCTTCATGATTCACACTTCTAAACAAAGTTACCCCTTTTTTACTTATGCCACGTCAATTGCTCCTTCTTCTTAAAAACTTTGACACGTATCAATAGAATTTTGCCACCTCAGTACTGTTTGAACGATGTTTGTTTAAATTAAATAGAGAGGACTAAATTGAGTCACTTTTGAGAACATGAAGACTAAATTGAGACAACGAATAATTGAAGGACCAATTTGAACTACCTAACAAATAAGAGGACTAAACAATAATTTAACCTTTAATATTTGTGCATATGTTGGATTTGGCTTTTATTTGATTTTGTTTTGTTTCAAAGTTTTTTTTCAGACATACATGCAATAGCATAATGAAGTCGAGTTCTAAGCACTAAGAATGGATATCATGTCTAAAAATTTTTCTTTTTGCACATTTGATCATTTGGAATTTTCTTTTCATGAGCAGTGGCAGAGCTTACATGGGGTAAGGTGTCATGACCATAAAAAATTTTGGATTTTTTTAAATTATATGTGATATGTTGGAAAAAAAATCTAAAATTATGTGTTGCTCTTTTGGGTTAAGATGTAATAAAATTGAGAAAAAAAGATAATGAAATAATTAAAGAGTGAAAGTTAAATCTTTCATTGATTGAAAATCATCACTTATTGTAGAAATTTGATTCTATTAAATAGATTCAGACAAAAATAGACACAACAAAATAACAGTTGGGCAATTGTTTAAGATCAGAAACTCTCTATTACTTCCACAAACAGTTATGTATAACACTTGATAGATATAACAAAAATTTTTGTATAAAGAAAGTGAATACATAATTAAATAAAAAAATGGTAATTCTAAGACCGCCCCCCCAAACTGAAGGAGAAGAAGTAGAAGTTGGAGATTGAGTTTGCACAGAAGAAATTGAAATTGTGCTAAAGAAAGGGGTGGGGCTTGGTGAGAACATTAGCCTACTAATACATACTTGGAATGTGAGAAACAACAAGTGGATTGGACAACACCTGATCCCGAACAAAGAATACATAGATCTCCACATGTTTAGTGCGGGAATGAAAGACTTAATTGTGAGCAATAGCAACTGCACTTTGATTGTCACACAATAAAGTGGGAGAAGAATACGAGACAGATAACTCCTTTAAAAGGGTTTGTAGACACAAAAGTTTAGTAGTCGTTTGAGCTAGGCTACGACACTCAGCCTTAGTACTAGAACGAGCAATAACCCCTTCCTTGTGAGACCACCATGATATAAGATTAGGACCCAGATATATAGCCGAAGCATAGACATATTTGCGATAATCAATATTATAGGCCTAGTCAGCATCACACATCGTTGTGAGAGAAAGAGGTTTAGAAGCATTAACAAGTCTGATATGTGAAGGCCATAAGAAAGAGTGCCTTTCAAATATCGAAGAATACGCTTAACAGTAGTCCAATTAATGTCTAACAAATGAGCCATAAATTGACAAACTTTGTTGACAGCAAACAAATATCAGGGCGAGTAAGATTAGCATATTGAAGAGCACTAACCACTGAAGTATAGAGAGTAGGATCAAAGAAGGTAGCATAACCAAATTTGGACAACTTAGAGGAATAAACCATAGGTGAAGAAACTGGATGAGCCTTTTCCATTTTGGTTTTCTGTAAAAGCTCTTTGAGATATTTACGCTAGGTCAAAACAAGGACTGATCAACAAGATAATTAACTTTTATACCTAGAAAATAATCAAGATTACCTAGTTGCTTCAAGGAAATATGAGAATGCAAACTGTGAGTGTTTTTCTGAATAAAAGAGTGAGAGGAACCTGTAATATTAATGTTATCAACATAAACCAAAATGTAGATAGTATAAGAATCATAATGATAAACAAAAAGAGAAGGATCAACCTTGGTAGAAGAAAATCCAATCTTTAAAAGAGTGTTGTGAAGGGTGTCAAACCATTAACGATGGGCCTGTTTAAGGCCATAAATAGCCTTGTTGAGATGACAAACTAAAGATTTATCAGCAACCTCAAAGCCTAAAGACTAAACCATATAAACAACTTCATCAAGATTTCCATGAAGAAAGGGATTATTAACATCCAAGTGAAACAATTCCCAACCATGAGTTAAGGCAATAGTGAGAATTAATCAAATTGTAACCAGCTTGATAACTAGAGAGAAGGTTTCATCAAAATCAAAGTCGTAAACTTGATTGAAGCCTTGGACAACCAAGCAAGCTTTGTACTTGTGCATAAAACCATCAGGATTCTCTTTCACCCAAAACACCCACTTGCAACCATCTTTGAGAAGGAAGAGACACTAAATCCCAAGTATGATTTTGAAGAAGAGTCATTTATTCTAGATGCATGGCAGGAACCCAATCTTTATGCTTGAGAGCCTGAAAAATGTATGACCCAAGAAAAAATTAAATAAATATTTATTTAATATAAATGCAATTAAAGGAACCCCTATAGTATTTAATATGGAGAGTTATGACAAAAAGTAATGGTAGCTGAAGTGGTTGGACGTGTGAAGTAGTATTGAGAAGACTTGGATTTGAGTCTTTTGTACGTCATTAGGGTGATGTTTTAACTAGTTGTTTATTTTGTGTGCATGCATGAACATGTGGCATGGTGTCATGATTATAGATGTGCATAAAATGTTAAGAAATAGGAAATGGCTTGTTGGTTGCTTACATAGTCTAGAATAGTCTTTTAATCTTCCGATTGTATTAGTTTTCTATCATTATAAATAGAAAATCAAAAGAGGGATCTAATGTTGATGTCTAACGGTAAACATATTAGATAATTATTCATTGGAGTTGACAAATCTAATGTTGATGTCTCCAGACTCAATTTTTTCTCTTATGAAAGGACAATTCACCTCGATATGTTTGGCAAAATGTCTAAGTTTGCCTAGTTGGCACATAGGTGCATTTGGGAACTTTCTTCAAATTTAAGCTCCTTGAGAAGTTGTTTTAGTCTATCAACTCACAAGTGATTATTGTCATAGTTTGTATTATGCTTCTACACTTGACCTTGTCACAACATTTTCTTTCTTAGTTTTCCATGATACTCAATTACCTCTAATAAGAATACAATACCCTAAAATAAAGCATTTATTGTGTCGTAACCATACCCAACCAGTGTTAGATAACCCAACAATTTGAGTATTTCCTTAATGAGGTATTTTCTAGTTCTTGATATATATACTTTAGGATGATTGTTAATGGTCTTGATATGGAGAGTTTAAAAATTGACCTACTATGCTTTCCCATTTTACAATTGTTGGCTGTTTGTAGCTATACTATTATATTATTACATATACAGTAAACTGGAACGAAGGATGTTTATTCATTATTCTGAGATCAATAATATCAGATTCACATTGAGAAATAATTATCTCTAATAGGCTTACTACGACAAGGAAATATAAATGAAACCTAATTAACAAACAAAATCAATCATCTCTTAACACCAACTCATTATATGTGAAATGGGGGATTAGAGCTAAATTTAAAATGCTAATTAACTAATATACCATAAAAGAAGTAAATAAAGTTACATATGCAATGTTAATATAATGGAATGAATAAAAGGAAGCTTACAACAACATTCAGTAACCCAATGAAAGGATATGATGAGAACAGTTTTTTTATTTTCCTCCAGCCACAGTGTTTTACTTTATAGAATTGAAGCATCCTCTCGAAAACCTACATATTAATTGTGTATCAAGAACTGTGTTAGACCTATGTTACACATATCTAAAACAAATATGAAGAAGAAGGGATCAAAGAGAAGGAAAATATTAATTGAATGAGAAAAAACCACATTGACATCTCAGAATATGAACAACTAACTAGGGTGCCGCATAGAAAATATATTTGAAAGCTGGCACTGCTCTCCATGTAAAGGCACCAACCAAATCACTCCACAATAAAACAAATAAATAAATTTAATTCAACAATCCTCCAAAAACAGCCGTTCTAATGATAAATTGGTTCAAACTCTCTGCACAAATCCACTTCTTCACAAAAACAAAAATTATAGTCCATCCAAGTTGTTTGTATGTCAGCATAAGTTGATCTTTTTCTATTAAAAAATTATACCACTATGAGATCTTTGGTCTTTGCATATGGTCCATGAACCTATCGTGAAAATAGTGTATTTTACTTTTCTAAAGGAAAAAAAAATACAGCAAGCAACAAAAAACTAATTAACTGCTTCAACTGTTGCGTACGATTAGAAACAACTAAATGAAAATACTTTGGTATAAAAACCAGCAAAAAATAGAAAATTTAAAAACATGACATCGTGCATCAAAAGCAATATTAGGTGTTAATTGATATTTTTTCATCTTTACCCATTTGATACATAAATTATCACCTCTCAAGATGAGATACAATGTGCATGCAAATTTTAGGCTGATAAAAGTAGTAAATGATGAAAGATATTAACACTACAAAAATAATTTTTTTAGCGGGGGTTATATTTGGTGTTTCTAGGGGTTTTAATCCCCACTAATGGTTTTACCACGGGTTTGAGATTCTCCTGGAAGTGCAAGCGTGACTAACGGATTATCGGAGGTGTTTAGCAACCCTTGGAAGTAGCGCAACTTACCGGGGGTTTCGAAAACCCCCATTAATACCTGGAGTTTCGAAAACTCCCATTAATACTTGGGGTTCTAACCTGGGGTTCTGAAAACCCCCATTAATGCCTGAGTTTCTGAAAACCCCCAGTAATACATGGGGTTCTGAAAACCCCCATTAATGCCTCGGGTTCTGAAAACCCTCAGTAATGCATGGGGTTCTGAAAACCCTCAGTAATGCATGAGGTTCCGAAAACCCCCAGTAATGCATGGGGTTTACAAAAACTTCAGTAATGCCTGGGGTTCTGAAAACCCCCGTTAATTCCTCGAAAACCCCTGTTAATACCAAAAAGTTAGTGCTCATATTATTATGACATTGCTATAATGCTAAAGTTGTACTTTCTTGATAATTGATTTGTTTAATTAATTATTTGAGTACGAAAAGAACCTTATTCTATAAAATTTCCTATTTATTACTTTTCATTTTGGTATCAATCAATACAAATAAGCAAAACCTTCAATGTCACTTCAAAATAAGCAATCAATACAAATATTCATTCAAATGGTACCAATAGTGGACTAGCAGTCATAATGCTCTTAACATAATAAGTGTTGGAGAGGTAGCATTTGAATGACAGTGACATAATAAGCAATGCACTATCTACCTACAATAAAACCAAAATTAACCAAAAGTTTCCTAGAAGCATATTTGTTGACAAATTTCAAAAGTAAACGAAAAATATCATCTAATGCGGTGTTGGAT